>OGOV01001573.1_pt1 | contig 19722 bp, 17 predicted proteins | sample 1552711 | NCBI WGS metagenome assembly OGOV01 (sample SAMEA2580216, study PRJEB22360) | human gut metagenome | biome: human gut; feature: human-associated habitat; material: faeces | place: Denmark | collected 2008/2010 | reverse complement strand
CACCAGAAAAATCCTTTTCCGTGGTCATCCACCACATTTGCCACTCTGTTTAAGAAATCCTTTGTAAAGTCAGCCTGTCCCTCAATAGTCATAGGATAATCTATCTTCTCGACAAGCTCCGGTTTTGTCGCATAACCCTTACGCTCAGAATCAGCAAGCTTCTCGTACTCCTGGTAGCTGTCCATTGTAAAGGCGCACGCCACCAGGATATGCCCGAATATTTAAAGGAAGTATCCTCCACTTTATCCAGCCATTTAGGCAGAAGTCCTACGACAGCAGGGGTAGAAAGTACAAAGAGAGTGGAATCTTCATTATCCACAATAACCTCTCCCGGCATTTCTAAGGATGATTCCGGCAAGGTATAGATAGTGTCCTTGACTATTTTATTCCGTTCTTGTTTTACATTACCAATGGATTGCCGTATCATATAAGGAAGATTGCCGGAAACCATCGTATTGATTTCCACATCACGTATCTGTTCTTCCCAGACAGAAACAAATTCTTTGCTTGTATGGGCAGCTATCTCTACCTTTTTTCTGGCTCTAGGATCTTCCATCGGTTGATACCACCAGCCATTTTGAAGAACGTTCATCTGAATGATTCCGTCATAATCCGAGTTATTGCTCACCAGTACTTTCAAGACAAAGAATTCTTCTCCTCCTTTATTGACAACTTTGGTCAGTTCGGGCTCTCCGATCGAATAAAAAGGAAGAGGCGTCAACTGTTCCCATTCTTTCAAATATGAATAAAGATCCGTCCGGCTCATTTCTCCCAGAGTATCCAGCATATTTTCGAACTTTATGTTCAGAAATGTATTACGCTTCAACATCGCATATAGTGAATCCCGGAAAGCATCTACGCCCATGTTTATTTCTGACCGGGCAAAAAGACGGCTTGCCTCCAGTCCTACGATATTATTTTGCAGATTACGCTGTTCCACATCAGCCAGCAACTCCTTGAACGTATGCTTTTCCAGCAGCAGGTTGGCCTTTTCATTGTTACTAAGCCCATTTATCTGACGTTCCCACCCTTCATTTTCCGACTTCTTTTGCAGATATAGCTCAATAGCACGATTGGCAACAGGCCATTCCGAAGAGTAAATATTGTACCGGAAATTATAAATCTGCGGGAAAAGGAAATAAGGATTTGCCGTAGACGAAAGATTTCCCCGTCCTCTACTACCCGACGAAAAGTTATAATCGCCTTCTGTCTGCAAAAACATCCAGGCAAAGTTACTAAAAGTCCGCATCTGGGCTTCCTGCAGACTGATTTCATTATTTCCCGACCACCGGATATGATTCTTCACCTGCCTCTTCACATCCAGTTCCCAGAATATAGCTCCTTTTTCGGGGAACAATACCATTTCAGGTTGTACTGTCTCCTGCGCTTGCGACCAGGCACGTTCATAGCTGGCAAATTGCACAGGAACTTCTACAATAGAAAATCGCTTAAAAGGATAATCCAGTTTATATTGCCGTGCCAGTTGCTCTTTCACATTACGTATCAGCCAGGGAATGGTATCGTGAATAGAATCAAACGAAGCAGTAAAATAGTCATGGTCCCTTAAATGCCAAACGCTATAAAGAATGCTGTCCGCATAAGCACTTTTTTGCTGATAGTCACCTATGACCAACGATAGTGTCTGAGACGGATAATCTCCTTTAAACGAATACACTCCTTCTTCATCACACTTTCCTTCCCCTTGAGAAAGAGGAACTAACCCCGGTAGAGGCTTGACCTTCAAGCGATAATTACTGAAATAAGTTTGCTGCCAGTCAGGATTTTTATCACTATAGCTTGTTCCTGCACGGGGATACCAATAAGTTTCAGGGGTAAGCATCAGATAATTTTTCGTCTGAAAACTATACTGCTTGTCTATGTTGAACAGAAACTTTTTATTGGAAGCTTGCAGCACTTCGGGAGGAATATCCAAATAACAAAATGAGTTATCTATCTGTCCGTCATACCTGAATGTTGCAGAGATTGTATCGCCTTTGGCATGCTTCGTGCCGAAATCCACCAATACTATTTGCTTGTCACGTTTAAACTTGAGTTGCTGTCCGGCCGAATGAACGGAATGACATCCGGATCGCACTTATCCGCCTTGTTGTACACCATCACGCGCGGAATATCCTGTGCGCCGAGCTGTGCCACAACCTTATCCACAGTCTGTGCATGAATCTGCCAATTTTCGTCCGAAACGTCCACAACATGCAGCAGCAGATCGGCATACGCCAGCTCCTCGAGCGTTGCCTTAAACGCCGATACGAGATGATGCGGCAGCTTGCGGATAAAGCCTACGGTATCCGTAAGAAGAAGCTGCTGTCCGTCATCCAGCGTCAGAAGACGGGTAGTCGGATCCAGTGTGGCAAACAGCTTATCCTCCGAAAGCACCGACGCACCGGTCAGAGTATTCAGAAGCGTGGATTTTCCGGCATTTGTGTAACCGACGATAGCCGCAGTCTTCAGATTGCCTACCGCTCTTCTGGAACGGATCAGCTCCCTGTGTTTCTCCACCTGAGAAAGTTCCTGCTTCAGTGCGGAGATCCGGTTTCGGATCAGACGGCGGTCTGTCTCCAGTTTCTTCTCACCGGGACCTCTCGTACCAATTCCTCCACCCAGACGGGATAATTCGCTGCGTCCTCCTACCAAATGCGAAGCACGGTACCTAAGCTGTGCTAATTCTACCTGTATCTTTCCTTCATTCGTCGATGCACGCATGGCAAAAATATCCAAAATGATCAGCGTCCGGTCCATGACCTTTGTGTCCAATTCCTGCTCCAGATTCTTCATCTGGATCGGCGATAATTCATCATCGCACACGACACCCGTCGCACCAAGACGCTCCACCATGTCTCGCAGATCCTCGACTTTACCAGTTCCGAGATAAGTCGCTTTCTCGATGGAATCTTTGTTTTGGATCATGCGTCCAAGTGTCTCAGCACCGGCGGTTGCTACCAGTTCTTCCAATTCATCCAGATTGGCTGGAACCTGTTCGCCGTTGTCTAAATCAACCGCAAACAGAATGACTTTTTCAATTTCTTCTTTATATGTTTCTACATAGCTATTTTCAACAAAGGCCTGAATCGTTCCGGCAAAACCTCCACCATGAACACGACATACGCCATGATCTTTTAAAATCATTTCAGACATAGCTAAGCCTAAAGATACAGCCTGGTTCTTATAGTCAAAGTCTGCATATACGTTTTGAAGGAACTTGTAGCTTGAATCACCTGATTCTTGAATCAATGTTTTGAAGCCTTCAAAATCATCCTTGTTCAATCGTTCTACGATTGTATTGACACGTCTATTTTCATTAAAGAAATGGATGGCTCTTAAGATAGCACGATCATTATTTAAAGCAGTTCTTAAGTTTGCGATATTTGCATAGAACTCATTTTCATCCACTTCACGAAGAACTTCCTTACCAAAATAGTGAGCTACCTCTTTCATTTCTTGTGGTACTGCACCATAGGCATCTGTTAAATCGGCATGACTTCCCTTTGTATCTACAATGCATAAACTGTGATCATATTTTGAGAAATCAACATTCACACTATTTACAATTGGATTTGAAGTATCTTTAAAGTCAATTGAAATAAGCCCACCAACAGCACATGCACATTGATCCATCAATCCACATGGTTTTCCAAAGTATACGTTTTCAGCATATTGACCTACTTTAGCGATCGTTACCATATCGATCTTCATATCATTGTATAATCCATCAATAATTGTACCAATAATAGATTCAAATGCTGCAGAACTTGATAGTCCAGCCCCCATTAATACATCACTCGTGATAAAAGCTTTAAATCCACCTACGTTATAGCCTAATTCTTTTAATTTAGAAACTACACCACGAATCAAGGCTTCACTTGTTCCTAGTTCATCTTCTTTTTTGTCTAAATCATTTAAATCAATTGGTTTGATGTCAAAGTCATCTGAAATCACTTTAATTACATGATCTTGTTTAGATACAATTCCAATCGCATCTAAGTTGATAGATCCCGCAAGCACACAACCATGTTGGTGGTCTGTATGATTTCCTGAAATTTCACTTCTTCCCGCCGCACTATAAATGCTCACTTCATCATCTCCAAATAAAGTTTGGTATTTATCTAATGCAGCTGCATAACGTTGTTTTTGGTATTGTAATAAACTTGGATCTGCATATAAATCTTCAATTAATGCATCATATTTACCGGATACGACTTGTTCTTTAATTTCTGTTGTTTTCATTTTCTTACCTCGAATGTATATGTTGTTTCTTCTTCAAATACTTGTCCTGCTTTTAATAAAACTTTTGGATTCTCTTCTTTATGAATCGAATCGGCAATATAGCTTGTTTCAATACACAATCCATCTTGTGGATGCATAATCTTTCCATATTTATCTGTCTGTCCATCTAAGTAGTTCGCACTATAAATTTGTGCCGTTGGATATGTTGTAGATACTTTTAATTCAATACCACTTAATGGACTATATAGACATACTTGATTTTGCTTTGTATCAAATACATATGGATGATCATAACCTCTTGCGATGATTAATTGTTCATCCTCTGCATGAATAGAATCTCCAATTCTTTTTTCTGTATTAAAATCAAATGCAGTCTCTTTAACATCTTTTAATTCACCTGTATACAATCCATCTGAATCTACACAACCAAATTTAGATGCCAAAATTCGTAACGTATGATCATCAATATTCGATGCATGTCCATTCAAATTGAAATAGCCATGGTTTGTGATATTGATCAAAGTATCCTTGTCACTAACTCCACTATATTGAATATGCAAACTTGCACCATCCAACCAATAGATCGCATAGAAATCTAATGTTCCAGGATAGCCTTCTTCGCCATCTTTTGATACATAGTGGAATTTAACGCCATCTTCAATTAAAGAATAATCAAATACTTTATAAGAGAATCCCTCAATACCTCCATGTAGTGAGTTTGGTCCATTATTAATTGGCACATGATATTCTGTATCATTTATTGTGAATGTACCTTTTTCAATACGATTACATACTCGTCCTACTAATGCATTTAGATAGGTTCCATCTCTTTTTTGATAGTCACTTACATTTTCAAATCCTAAAATACAATCACAATCTTGATCATTCTTATCTTTTGTTACGATTTTTAATAAAGTACAACCAAAATTTGTGACTTCTACAGTTAAATATGAATTTGAAATCGATAATACATCAATTCCATTCTCTAATCTTTCTTTTACCTCTACCATAATGTCTCCACAAATCGGCTAAAGCCGTTCAATCCTTCATCATCCATTTTATATACGCCGGCATTCTCTAATACGGATACGAATTTCTTTGTGACTTCCATCTCCATGAATGTATCCACATTTGTATAAGAGCATGTCTTTAAGTATTCATACCAGTCTTTATGTTTTTCAAGTTCTGGATAAGAATCAAAATCCGCTTTTCCAGATAAACATAATTTAATTTCTTCTAACTCCGTCTTTAATCGTGCTGGCAAAATCGCAAGTCCCATAACTTCAATCAAACCAATATTTTCTTTTTTAATATGGTGATGCTCTGAGTGAGGATGGAAGATACCTAATGGATATTCTTCTGTAGTACGATTATTTCGTAAAACTACATCCATTTGATATTTGCCATCTTTCTTTCTTACAATTGGCGTTACTGTATTGTGACGAACACCATCTTCATTGGCGATGATATCTAAACTTTCATCATTATATGTACACCATGTTTCAAAGATTTTAGTAGCTAGATCCAATACGTTTTCTTTCGATTCAGATGTTAATCGAAGTGTTGATAGTGGCCAGTAAAGCATATCCACTTGTACATCCTTATATGTATAGCTCTTAACAACTTTTGCGTCTTCCATTGGAAAATGGTGTCTTCCACCTTGATAGTGATCATGACTTAAAATCGATCCACCAACGATAGGAAGATCTGCATTACTTCCAATCATATAGTGCGGGAACTTATCAATAAATGCGAATAAATGCTCAAATGTAGAACGATCCATCTTCATTGGTGTATGTTCACTATTAAATACGATACAGTGTTCGTTATAATACACATATGGTGAATATTGTAAATTGTATGTATGTCCATTTAAATCTAATGGAATAATACGATGTGTCTGTCTAGCTGGATGGTTTAAATTTCCGGCAAAACCAACATTTTCTTTACATAATAAACATGCAGGATATGAAGTGCTTACGGCATTTTTAGCTTTAGCGATTTCCTTAGGATCCTTCTCAGGTTTTGACAAGTTAATCGTAATTTGAATATCGCCATACTTACAGAAATGTGCAAAACTGATATTCTTATCAATTCTTGATTTACGGATATAGTTTGAATCCATACTTAACTTATAGAAGTAATCTGTTGCATCTTTAGGATTCAAAGAATATAGACTCTTAAAGGTATGCACGACTTCACTAGGTCTAGGCATTACACAATTCATAATGCGAGTATCTAATAAATCTTTTTCAGTTACAGTATTCTGAATCATACCTTTTTCAACCGCATAATCTAACATGAAATCTAAAATCTCATAGATAGAACAGTCTTCTACTTCTTCTCTTTTAAATTCATAGATGCCAAATAGGTCAATCAATAAATTTGCAGAATAATCATAATCATACTCTTCAATCATTCCATTTTTTAGAGCATACTCTAATAACTGGTTAATTTTTGTGTTCATTTGTTCTCCTTATATATAAACAAAATCAATCATTTTTATCACAGCCAAATCCTTTTTCCAACTACATTACCCACAAAAATAATGATCAATTATTCATTTATTTATATACGGCTCATCATCAATATTTTGCAGATGCGGTTATAAATGTAAGATTTGCCCATTTAACTTTAGTGTAAGCGTTTTCTTTATCTGTGTCAACATATTCAAACAACAATTTAAACACAGATGTTAGATTTAGGTTTAAAATAATGATTATTTGTTTGTTTTTGTTTATTTTATGTTTTATTTATACAAAAAGCCACTCTGGCATGAATGGCTCTTATTTAAAATTCTCAAAAGAATCAATCACTTGTGTAACTCCAGGAAGCTTTTCGTATTCTTCTTTTTTATTGGCAGAATCCACAACGACTATATTATGACATCCTGCTTTATAAGCATTTGAAATTCCACTAGCACTATCTTCAATAATTAAACAATCTTGAATATCCACACCAATATTATTGGCAGCCTTTATAAACATTGCGACTTTATTTTCATACGATCCATCATCATAGACAATCATAGATGGCTCAATCCATTTGTCTAGATGAAATGATTCGACAAAGAAATCAATATTAGGTTTGATAGATGCGGATGCAATTGTGAATGGAATATTTGATTCTTTTAAATAATCAAAATATTCTTCAGCTCCCTTTACTAAATGAAATGTTGCCTGATCTTCTTTACAAAATTGGCGATAATATTCTTCTTTTAACTGCGAATATTTTTCCATTTCGAATGGATCACACGTTCCACCAAACATATATTCAACAACCTTATTATTAGGTACACCATTAATATGTTCATGAAGTTCTTCTTCATCAATTCCATGATGACGAATATCTTGTGATATTTTTGACCATGCCAAAATATGTTTTGGATTGTCAAAAAATAAAGTTCCATTAAAATCAAATATGACGCCTTTGTACATTACGAAACCACCCTAACCTTAAAATCATTTACATGCATTAAAAAGTAATCAACCTCATATAACTTCAGTGTAAGCATTTTCTTCTAAAAAGTCAACATTTTCAAACATATATTTATTATTTTTCAAACATTTATGTTAGATTTAAGTAATATATAACTTTATTTTGTTTGCTTTTGTTTGTTTTATGTTGACTAAATATATTTGAAATGGTATCTTTTAACATAGAAGAGGATATCAATATGTTAAAAAAAGAACGTTTAGTTAAAATAGCACAAAAAGTAAATCAAAATGGAATCATAACAATTCAAGAAATCATGGATGAATTAGGCGTGTCGGATATGACAGCACGAAGAGATTTAGATGAGCTTGAAAAATCTGGAAAATTATTAAGAGTGCATGGTGGAGCCCAAAGCCTTTCTTTTTCAATGGACCACGAATTGAGTCACATTGAAAAATCATCGGTTCAAATTGAAGAAAAAAAGAGAATTGCCCATAAAGCTGCAACTCTCATTTCAGAAGGTGAATCCATATTTTTAGGGCCTGGTACAACCATTCAATTTTTAGCTGAACAATTGACCGGCAGAAACATTCGTGTCATCACAAACAGTCTTGCCGTATTTAATATATTAGTGAATCATGCTCCTACAGAAGTTATCCTTACTGGCGGTGATTATAGAGATAACACAAATACGTTTGTAGGTCCCATCACAAATTTAGTATTGGGTAAATTAAAATATAATAAAGCATTTATTAGCTGTAACGGAATCTACAACTCATCCATCACAACCTATTCGTTAGAGGAAGGAGAATCACAACAGATCGCATTAGATAATTCTAAAAATAAATATCTATTGGCTGATAATAAAAAATTCAATCGTGCTGACTTCTATATTTATTATGATCTATTTAACTTTGATACATTGATTACAGACAATACCATCGATGAAGAAGTATTAGCACACTACAAGCAATATGTACAAATCGAAAAAGTTTAAAAAAAGAGGCGATTTATTTTGCCTCTTTATTCTTCATCATCATCTACACGTTTAAATATTTTTTTCTTTTGTTTAGCCGTATGCTGTTCCAATGTATTCCAATCCGTATCCAATTCTTCTTCGCTTTCAGAAGTATCATAGAAGTCTTTACTTCTTTCATTTGCACGAATTTCTCGAACTCTTAATTTTGATTTTAATTCACGAGCTCTCTTCTTTGATTTTCTAAGCATTCTTCCATACATACAGAATACAATAAATGAAATTAAGAATAGACCTGCACATAATGCGATTCCTGCTAAATAGCCTTGGAAATACACTTGTAATAGTCCTGTCACAACGCAACATGCCATACAAATAAATACTAAGAACATTGTTGAACGACATGAGCTTGAATATTTCTTAAAGAAACGGAATTTTTCAGAATCATTATCAATTTCTTTGCGATATTCTCCATCTTCTTCTTCGTTTCTAAAAGTAAACCAACCCGCATCACTTTTCTTTTTACCATCTGATTTAGAAACCAATTTCCAACCATCCGCTTCCCACTGACGCCATCGATCTGCATCAGGCTCGTCCACAAAATAGTTCATTGAATAATAATATGTTTTTGGTTGACCTTTTCTAAAATAATATTTCTTTCCTTCATGACGAACAAAGTGATATCCTTCATTTGATTTTCTTTGAAGATATTCTTCTATTTTTGGATATTCCGCATATAAGAAGCTTTTTCTTTCTTCATAAAGATTTTCATCTTCCTCTTCCGCTTCCTCGTCATACTCATCATCATAAATATCTTCTTCACTCAAAACTGGAGTTGATTCTTCTTCAACAAGTTCAGATGTTTTTTCTTCTTCAACTGGATTTACATTAAAAGCTTTTAATTCATTTTCAATCGATTCCGTGGTAAAATTCTCATCTGCATCAATGGTTTCAACAACCACTTTTTTTGCTTCTTCAACCTCCACTTTTTCAGCACGCTTACCAATCACAGGCTCTACTGTATGCTTTTCAATAGGTGCCTCTACTTCTTCAATGGAAGTATTTGGTGTGATATCAACAGATTCACTCACCTCATCATCAAATATATTTTCATTGATTTTCACATGTGTTTTTGCACTTCTTTTTCCAAATAATGTCTTCTTTTCTGGCTCTTCATCAATATGGAAAATATTTTCTGCATTAAAACCTTTCAATTCAGGTTCATGTATATCTAAAGATTTAATACGATCCGTTCTTTTTAACTGTCTAAGTTCTTCTAAAGCACTGGGATTCTTTTCATTTTCATTTGCCATAAATATCCCTCCAACTCTACTATTGTACTAATTTAATGTATATCCGTCAAACTCTGCTGTGTATTTACCATCTTTGAAAATAAAGATTTTTTCACCATTTTTTAATGTCGCCTCAATCGATAAATCACTTGTTCCTACCATAAAATCAACATGCGCAAAAGATTGATTCATACCATGTTCTAACAATTCTTCTTCACTCATATTTAAACCATTTTCAATACATTCATTGTAGCTTGCGCCTAACGCAAAATGACAAGAAGCATTTTCATCAATCAATGTTTCATAGAACAATGTATCCATTGCACTAATTGGTGATCCATAAGGAACTAAGGCAATTTCACCAAGATATTTAGCTCCCTCATCTGTCTCTAAAATACTTGTCAAAACTTCTTTTCCTTCTTTGGCGTCATAATCCACAACTTGACCATCCTTAAATTCAAACCAGAAATCTTTTACAACAGCCCCATTATAAGCTAGTGGTAAAGCACTATATAATTTACCATTTACACCCGTCTTTTTTGGTGCCGAGAAAATTTCTTCTGTAGGAATATTTGGGAAATAGTAATTGCCATTATCTAAGAATGAACCTCCACCCGCAAATACGTAACCTTCTGGAAGTTCAACTATTAAATCCGTTCCTAAAGAATTTGTATAATGAACACTTTCAATATCCAAATGATTCAAAATATGAACTCGCTTATCAAAAGAAGCACGGTGCTCATTCCAGTTTTCATTCGCATCCTTTTCGTCTACACGACTCATTTTTAATACGGCATTCCATAAATCAGATAATGCATCTTCTGATTCTGGATATACCTTTTTAGCCCAAGCCATAGTTGGAACACTGGCCACACACCAAGCTGCATGCATATAATCTAATTTATCGCGATATGGCTGAGTCATCCCTCTTAATGTCTTACTAAAATTTGACATTAGTTTAGGATCTACACCCTTCATTCCATCTGGACCTTCTCCAACTAAACTCAAATAACAAGCCCCTTTTTCAGCTGTTTCATTATGAAATAAAGCTTCATAATCATAAGGCATACGATTGCCTGATAAATAACGCATACGATTGATTTCATCATCACTGTAACGTACAATGACATCTTTTGCGCCTACTTCAAAACATGATTTCACAATCAAACGAACAAATTCATTCATTTCTACATTGGCACGTACAACTACTATTTGGCCTTTTTGAACATTCAAACCTGAACGAACAATTAAGTCTGCATATTTTTCTTTTAAATTCATTTTATTTTCCTCGATTCTTGCACCTATTATACCAAAAGAAAGAGCACCTTTCGATGCTCTTATTTACTAAATTGTTCTTTTTTTATCTGATCAAAAAATGCCTTGGGATTTTCACACATCGAATGAGAGCCGCAATGTGAGCAGCTTCCACCACAACTTGATTTTCCACTTTTTTTATCTTTATAAATGCTTCGACAAGCTAAACCTGCACATCCACATACAACCAATAATACTAGAAATGTTGATAGATTCATGAAATCCCTCCTTTTACATTATTTTACCGCAAATTCGACTTCGGCAGTATCACTTTCTTTTGATGGACGAACCAATAGATAGATCAAACCAATCAATAAGATAAATCCTACGATTGTTCCAAATCCAAATGAACCTCCATTGATTAAGCTTCCTAATTGATAAACAATCAATGAACATACATAAGCGAATACACATTGATATCCAATGGCAATCAAGAACCATTTTGTGTTGTTCATTTCACGTTTGATAGCTCCCATTGCCGCAAAGCATGGAGCACACAATAAATTAAATATCATGAGTGAATAGGCAGCTAGAGGTGTAAAGCTTGCGGATAATTGTCCCCAGAATTCATTGCCCTCTTCAGCAACTTCGGCAAATCCATATAATTGTCCAAATGTTGCGACAAGATTTTCCTTCGCAATTAAACCAGTCACACTAGCAACGGCAGCTTTCCAATCGCCCCATCCAAGAGGTGAGAATATCCATGCGAATGTTTGTCCAATTGAAGATAGAATTGAATGATCAATATCATCAACCATGCCAAATGCACCTTTTTCCCATCCAAATCCTTGTAAGAACCACAATACGATTGTAGATAATAAGATAATTGTTCCAGCCTTTTTAATAAAGCTTGAACCACGTTCCCACATACTTCTTAATACATTAACTGCACGAGGTGTGTGGTATGCTGGCATTTCCATAACGAATGGTGCAGGATCTCCGGCAAATAATTTTGTCTTCTTTAACATAATACCAGACACAATAACAGCAGCCATACCTACAAAGTATGCACTTGGAGCTACCCAGCTAGCACCATGGAAAATAGCACCGGCAATCAAACCAATGATTGGCATCTTAGCACCACAAGGAATAAATGTTGTTGTCATGATTGTCATCTTACGATCACGATCACTTTCAATTGTACGACTTGCCATAACGGCAGGCACACCACAACCTGTACCAATCAACATAGGAATAAATGATTTTCCAGATAAACCAAACTTACGGAAAATACGGTCCATGATAAAGGCAACACGTGCCATATATCCACAATCTTCTAAGATAGCTAAGAAGAAGAATAATACCAACATCTGTGGTACAAAGCCAATGACAGCTCCTACACCACCAATAATACCATCCACAATCAATCCATGTAACCAATCTGCACATTGAATCGCATCTAAGAAACTATCCACTGCTGGTGGAATAATTTCACCAAACAATACATCATTTGTCCAATCTGTTACAATTGTTCCTACAGTTGTTACTGAAATATAATATACAAACCACATTACAAGGGCAAAGATTGGAAGTGCTAATACACGGTTTGTGACAATACGATCAATCTTATCTGAAGTTGTTAATACTTCTTTGGATCCTTTTTTGTAGCAATTCTTAATTACACTTGTAATATATGTATAACGAGCATCCGTAATAATTGATTCACTATCATCATCCATTGACTTTTCGCAAGCTTCAATAACACTAGCATCTGCCTTTGACTTGATAGCTGCTTCAATTTTATCATCTCTTTCAAATAATTTAACGGCATAGAAGAAACGACGATCTGCTTCAATGTTTGAAGGTAAACTTGTTTCAATTGTATTTAAGGCATTTAATACTTTGCCTGCATAAATGTTTTTAGCGCTAAACTTTGTACCTGCTGCCTTTTTTACTTGAGCCATCAACTCTTTGATTCCTGTATTTTTCAATGCGGAAATTGGTAATACAGGACAACCTAATTCTTCGGATAACTTTTTATAGTCAATTGTATCTTTTCTTTTTTCGATGACATCCAACATGTTGATCGCAACAACGGTTGGAATACCCAATTCCAAAATTTGTGTTGTTAAAAATAAATTTCTTTCTAAGTTAGAACCATCAATGATGTTTAAAACAACATCAACATTTCCATTTAATAAAAATTCACGAGATACAACTTCTTCCAAAGTGTATGGTGATAATGAATAAATACCTGGTAAATCCGTAATTTTAATATCTTTATCTTCCTTATACTTTCCTTCTTTTTTCTCAACTGTAACCCCTGGCCAGTTACCTACATATTGTGTAGCACCGGTTAAGCCATTGAATAATGTAGTTTTACCACAGTTTGGATTACCTGCTAATGCGACTTGTATTGACATAATTCCCTCCTATTTTTAAACTTTACTCTACTTCAATCATTTCTGCGTCTGCTTTACGAAGCGACAATTGATATCCACGAACCGTTAATTCAATAGGATCTCCTAATGGCGCTACCTTTTGAACGGTAACATTTACTCCTTTAGTAATTCCCATATCCATAATTCTTCGTTTTGTTGCTCCTTGACCAGACAATTTTTTTACAGTAACTGTTTGACCAATTGAAACTTTGTTTAAAGTCATAATTACTCCTTTCTACACCATGATCTTTCTTGCGAGTTCTTCACTAATGGCTATTCGAACTTCTTTGACATTCACAATTACATTTCCATTGGTTTTACTCACAACCACAATCACAGTCCCAGGCACAAAGCCCAAGTTTTCTAAGTGTCGTTGTTGTTCTTTAGAACCACCAATTTTTTTAATTGTATTGACCGAATTTAAATCTGCAAAAGATAATGGCATATCGAACCCTCCTGGTTAGACTCTTCTAACACAGTTAGTTTACTCTCACTTAGAGTCAATGTCAATAAAAAGTTACACAAGATTAACTCAGTTTGACTATTCTAACTATTTGGTGTATTTTTTCATTGGAGGATTAAAATTATGAACTTACCAACAATTATTATATGTGTCATTTTAGTAATTATTATCTGTATTGGAATTCGTTCCACGAAAAAAAGAGCCACATCAGGTTGTTGTGGATCAAGTGAAACTGTTAAAAAAATAAGGATAAAAGATAAAAACAAAGAGCATTACCCTTACAAAGTAGTTTTAAAAGTATATGATATTCATTGTCAAAACTGTGTTCGTACCATTGAAAATGCATTTAATAGCCAAGAAGGCTTTTATGCCAAAGTAAACACGGAAGATAATACCGTGACTATATTATCTAAACAACAACATCCAACAGATGAACTCATCAACACTTTATCGAATGTTGGATATACATCGAAAGAGCTATAAAGAAAAACTGGTTTCCAGAAACCAGTTTTTTTCTACAAATAATTACGTGTACTCGATGCTGCAATCGCAAATGTACTTCCGTTATGTAATAAGCTTGTAGTGTTTGGACTCATCAAACCTAAAGCACCTAATCCAATTAAACTTGAATTAAACGCAACAATGAAACGGTAATTCGCATGAATTCGTTCAAATAAATCCACGGCTAGTTTACGAAGAATTACAAGTTCATTTAAATTACTTGATACAAGTGTTACGTCTGCAAGTTCTCGAGCTAAATCGGAGCTATCCTGCATAGAAATAGAAACATCTGCCGTTGATAAAGCTGGCGTATCATTGATACCATCTCCAACCATAATTACAGTATGTCCGTGATCTTTCAACATTTGAATATAAGCTGCCTTATCTTCTGGTAAAACGGATGCACGATAATCATCTAAATCCAATTCATGAGCCACTGCCTTTGCAGCACTATCACAATCCCCTGTCAACATGACAACTTTCGTAATTCCTAATGTTTTTAAATTACGAATAACTTGTTTTGCCTCATCCTTAATAGGATCATAGATACTGATAATTCCACATACTTGATTGTTAATCGCAAGATAAATCATAGATCCGGCTCCTTCACTTTCTAAAGAACCAATCGTTTCGTTTAATTCTTCTGTTTTTGAAATACCTTCATCTTCAAATATAAAATGATCGCTACCAATAATGGCACGCTTACCATAAAGACTTGTCGCAATACCATGTGCAATGATATATTCAACCTTGGCATGCTCTTCTTCATGAATCAAGCCTTCTTTTTTTGCCTGGTTTACAATCGCATTGGCTACACTATGAGGGAAATGTTCCTCAAGACAAGCTGCAATCCTTAATACTTCATCACGCGTATACCCATTTAAAGGAACGACTTTCTTTACGGTTGGATTTGCGTTTGTCAAAGTACCCGTCTTATCAAAGACAATCACATCCGCATCTTTGATTGCCTCTAAATACTTACCACCTTTTACTAAAACATTTCGTTTACTTGCTTCAAGCATTGCACTAATAACCGCAATGGAAGTCGATAATCGAATGGCACAAGAATAGTCCACCATCAATACTGATGTTGCGCGTGTTACATTTCTTGTCAAGGCTAAAACGCCAAAAAAACCAAGAAAACTAAATGGAACAATAGAATCTGCCAAATGCTCAGCCTTAGCTTGAATACTTGCCTTTAATGATTCATTTGTATCAATCATCTTAACAATATTACTAATACGACTTTCATCTTGTAAATTACGAACACGAATAAACAGTTTTCCTTCTTCAACTAAAGTACCTGCAAATACAGTGTCATTTTTCTTTACATGTTTAGAAAGAGGTTCACCCGTAAAGCTAGATTCATTGATCATTGCTTCTCCATCCACGACTTCTCCATCGATTGGAATCATAGAACCCATTTGTGAGATGACTACATCCCCTTTTTGAAGCTTAGACATGGCAATTTCTTGTTCAACACCATCTTCTAAAATCCACACTTTATCAAATTGAATCGATAAACTGTTGGATAATTCCAATTTTGTTTTCTTACGCGTATAATCCTCTAACAAGTCCGAAATATTTAGTAACATCATAATATTTCCAGCAATCGTATAATTCTTTTGAATTAAACTTACACCAATGCTCGTCGCATCCAATAAAGGAACATTGATCTTACATTGTAAAAGTGAATTTAATCCTTCTCGAATAAACTGAATGGACTTATAAATCGTAATCGCATTGCCAAGTCCCATTGGTAAAAACCATTTAATGAAATAACGTTTACCAATAATCTTAAAGAACCGATTCATATATTCTCGATTCATCGCAATAGCTTCTGGTGATTGTGAATGAACTACAATCGAAGAAGTATCCGCATTTTGAAGATATTGGATATCTAAATCCTTTAGTTTATTCAGTAACAAGCCTTTTTGTGCTTTGTCATACAACATCAAAACACTACCCGTAACACTATTGACTTCAACCTCTTCCATCATTGGCCATGCATAAAGATCCTTTTTTAAAACTTCGCCCTGAACTCTAGAAAACTTATTCTTTCCATAGCGAATTCGCATTCGACCCGGAATGTCATGGGCAATAGTAAAACTACTCATTTTATTCGCCTTCGTTTTGAACTTTGGCTTCTTCTAATAAATCCTTTGCATCTTCCTTAATTGTCTCATACTTATAAGTTGTATCCGATTTAAGTTTCATTCCACCAGCTAAACCTTTAACGGCTAAATCATGGGCTGTGTTGCTTTTTAGAAATTTAGACCCTGCCAATGCAGTAGCTGCTCCTCCAATAAATGTCCACATTGTTTTGTTTTTCCATCCGTCTTTCATAAAATATATCCTCCTTAGAACTATGAATGTAAGTTAGAATTAGTTGATTCTAACTTACAGTTAGTATAGTCTTACTTTTTTTATTTGTAAACAAAAAAAAAGGACATTTTTAAAATGTCCTCATCTTATGAAATCAAATTATTAAACAAGTGAAAAGAGCGATTCCATAATTGCATTTAGTGCCAGTTAGTTTCTTCTAACTACTTAAGTTATACCCTATACATAATAATTTGTCAATAAAATACAAAAAAAAACTGTCTTACGACAGTTTAATTATGCATTTAAAGCTGCTTTTGCTTCTTCGCAAAGTTTAGTGAAGCCTTCAGCATCGTGAATAGCCATTTCACTTAACATTTTACGGTTGATCGCAATATTAGCTAATTTTAATCCGTGCATTAAACGAGAGTATGATAAGTCATTCATACGTGCAGCTGCATTAATACGTGTAATCCAGATTTTACGCATGTTTCCTTTTAACTTACGACGGTCGTTGAATGCATATCTGAATGAATGCATTACCTGCTCATTTGCAGTTTTGTATAATGTATGTTTTGATCCAAAGTATCCTTTGGCAAGTTTCAACACTTTTTTTCTACGAGCGCGTGAAACTGTTCCACCTTTAACTCTTGCCATTCTTTATATCCTCCTTAATTACTTAACTAACATTTCCTTAATACGTTTGTAATCTGTAGCATGTACAGTACCTGGTTTAGCTAAGTGACGACGTTGTTTCTTAGTCTTTCCATGGAAACGGTGAGATGTATAAGCGTGAGATCTCTTTAATTTTCCAGAACCTGTCTTTTTTACACGTTTTGCTAATCCTCTATGGCTCTTCATTTTAGGCATAGTCTAGTCCTCCTTACTTCTTTTTAGGTGCCAACACTGTTGACATCGTATTACCTTCCATTGAAGGTTTCTTTTCAACGACAGCTACTTCAGACATAGCTTCGATGAAGTCATTCATGATCTTACGACCAACTTCCAAGCGAGTGATCAAACGACCACGGAATCGCATATCAATCTTTACTTTCATACCCGCTTCGATCCATTTTGACGTCTGACGTACTTTAGTTTCAAAATCGTGTGTATCGATAATCGGTGATAAACGCAAAGATTTAACTTCAACAACATGTTGTTTACGTTTCGCTTCTTTAGCTTTTTTCTGTTGTTCGAAATGATAGCGACCATAGTCTAAAACTTTACACACAGCCGGACGCGCTTTGGGTGCAACACACAACAAATCTAAATTTTGTTTGTATGCAATGTCCAATGCTTCTTTTTTTGACATAACTCCCAATTGTTCTCCATTCGCATTGATGACAAGAACTTCTCTAAACGGAATCTTTTCGTTAAACAAATCATCGTTTACATTATTTGGGGCAACTTTTCTGTTATTGATATTCGACACCATCCTTTTTTTAATTTTCACAAAAAGAAAATGGGTGCATTCAACACCCATCACTCTTTTAAACGAATTCAAACTGAATTGGCCGTGAACCTATGTCCCTCTAGACATCAGGTGAGAAGGGGTGCTTCTATCTTTCCATTTCCTTTACCTACTGATAATACCATACACATGTGGTATTTGCAATATTTTTTTCAAAAGCCGTTTCCGCTCCTTTCCTCTCTGCAAACAGGTCAAACCCGTGTTGCCTTTTTCTCTATGCATGGTATACTTATAATAATATTTTATTCTGCGGAGGCGGAAGGAGTACAGCATGAGCAAAGCAACAAAAATCAGCCTTTTGTGTGCGCTGGCCGCGCTGGGGCTCATTGCGCTTGCCATGTTGCTCCGATATGTCAGCCGGCATATTTTACACGCTCCGATAGTCAATCATCTGCGAAGCGGGATCTATGTGTTTTTGTTCAGCGCGTGGTGCTATACCCTTTGGCTCCGCATCGTGCAGGTGCAGGTGCGGCGCTATCTGCTGGCGATATCGGCGCTGATGGTACTGTGGATCCTGCTGCGCTCGATCAAGTTTTCAATTGGCAATACGGACGCGGAGCGCCGGCTGTGGTATTTCTACTATTTTCCAATGCTGTTTATTCCAATGCTGTCGGTCTTTGTTTCCCAGTCGTTGGGGAAGGACGAGGATTTTCGCCTGCCGCGATGGACAAAGCTTTTGTATATCCCTACACTGCTTCTGCTTCTGCTCGTTCTGACCAATGATCTGCACCGGCAGGTGTTTTCCTTTCCATCCGGCGTTTTGTCGGATGGGGAGTATCGGTATGAGAAAGGCTATTACTTCGTGCTGGGCTGGGAGGCCCTGTGTGCGGCGTTCTCGCTTGTTTTGATGGTGAGGAGCTGCCGAATCCCGCACAGCAGGAGAATCCGCTGGCTGCCGCTGGTCCCCTTCGCGCTTTCGCTGGCCTATGCTTATGCTTATGTCAAAAAGGTTTATTGGGTATGGGTGCTTGCGGGCGATATGACGGTGTCTCAGTGCCTGATCTTTGCAAGCATCTTTGAATGCTGCATCCAGTGCGGGCTGATCCAGTCCAATCTTGGATACGACGAGCTTTTTGAGGCGACAAGTCTGCCGGTTCAGATCACGGATCATGCGCTATGCACCAAATATGCTTCGATTGCAATGCAGAAGCCGTTGCCGCAAAGCGAACTGCGGCATATGCAGCAGGATACCGTACAGCTGGACGACGATACGCTTTTGAAGCGGCACCGGCTGCGCAGCGGCTGGGTGTTCTGGAAGGAGGACATCTCTGCGCTGAATCAGATCCGAAAGGAGCTGGAGCTGACAAGGGATGAGCTGCGTGATA
>OGOV01001556.1_pt1 | contig 19872 bp, 25 predicted proteins | sample 1552711 | NCBI WGS metagenome assembly OGOV01 (sample SAMEA2580216, study PRJEB22360) | human gut metagenome | biome: human gut; feature: human-associated habitat; material: faeces | place: Denmark | collected 2008/2010 | reverse complement strand
CAAGGATATAATCAATTCCGTTTTCCGTTATTCTTGGTTTCAATTCGCTCATGTTTTAATCTCCTCATTCTGGCTCATTTTTTTGCAAGTCTGGCTCTCCAGAAATATTGGTAAATCTTTGGTAAATTTGAGATTGAAGCACAAAAAACGCTTAAAAACGGGACTTATGAGACGATATGAGACTTTTCATCATGCCCGGGAAATCCTGCCATGGCATACAAAGAGTATCTTCTTCATCGCTCTCGCTCTCCTGCGTTATTTCTTTTTCACCAGTATAGCAGGAAACCACCTGTTCGTCGAGAGAAGAATTTCGCCATGCCTGCGTTTTGATCGATTCCAATAATTTCGCTTTTTTCCATCCAAAACGCAGTGCGGCGCGGATGTACCACGCCCGTTCCTTGTTGCTGCCGCACCCCTCTAAAATCGCCACATTCCGCGTCCAGCCGAGGCGCATCGCCAGATGCATGATTTCAGGGGATTCCTCGTAGGCTGCGTAAAACGCCCGCATACGGCGCAGATTGCGGGGAGAGAAGCCCTCGGCTGCGGGATAGGCCGCTTGCAGGTATTCCGACGCCGCGACAGCCGCGCCTTTCTCCACTCTGCCGCTGACCACTCGGCCAATCTCGCAGTACAATTCCATCTGCGGGAGCTGCGCCGCCATAAGCGTGTCCAATGCGGCAAACATGGTGCTGTAGTCTGTGGGTTTACGGATATTCATGGGCTTTCTCCTTTCCGGCGCGGTGCGCCTGATCAATGCTCAAAGCAGAGAAAAGCACGGTGACACCGCCGTGTTTTTCTCTGCTTTGACCTGTTTCAGATGACCCGCACGATCTGCTCCCACAGCAGGATGTGCTTTTCGTCAATGGCTCTGTTGTCGTGGTAGTGGCCGAACAGCCAGTAGTGATATTTTGCTCTTTCCTGCACCTCCTGCAAGAAATCCGTGAGCCGGTCCGCCTCGTTGTGGCGGCTCCCCATGAGGGCGATGCTGGTGGGAGCGCAGTGGGTGATGATGTAGTCCACCTGCCAGCCGACCGCGTCGAGGCTTCGCCGCGCCTCGGCGTATTCCTCATCGGAAGGCAGTTCCTGCGCCCACCACGAGATGTGGTTGATGCGGTATCTCGCTCTGGGCTTGCGCTGGAGCATCATGAGCCTTCGCTCAAAATCCGGGGCATCCGGCTCCAGAATCCCATCCTCGATGTCGTGGCTTTTTGCGCCGCCCATGGTGAAGAAGCGGTAACTCTCCAGCTCGAAGATCTGACCGCGCATCAGGTGCAGCACATGAGGGCGAATGCGATGCACCTTGCCGCCGTGCCAATCGTCCACGGGGTATCTTTCCAGCGCGTCATAGTTTTCATGATTGCCGCAGACGAATACCAGCGTGAAGGGCAGGCGTTCCAGCCAGTCCAGCGTTTCATCGTCGCGGCTGTCGCCAAACCACACGCCGCCGAAGTCGCCAGTGATGATGACCACATCGTTCTTCGTCATCCCGGCTTGCTCCGGGAAGTATTCCGGCTGGAAGCGCCGGAAGTTTCCGTGGCAATCGCCAGTCACATAAATCATGCGAATTTCCTCCTCTTGGGTTGGTCTACGGTCTGTTCGATTTCTACGCCGTTGCGGAAGGTAACCTTGATACGGTTGCCCGCCAGAACCGTGACCTTTTCCAGCATCTGATAGACTACGCCATCGTCCCACTCTGTAATTCCCATGGTCACCGCGGTCATTGCCGTGGCTGCTGCATGGATACGGCGCCTGATCTGCTCCTGCTCCTGCCGGATACTGAGGATAACTGCCTTCCGGCGTTTCAGTTCCTCCATCGTGGTGGAAATGGCACGGAAGCGCTCGGCGTATTCGTCCGCGTCACCATTTGCCGCTTCTGCCAGAAGCGTATCGAATTGTTTGCCCAACTCTGTGACCGCTCGGTCGATATCTCCAAGGCTCATGCTCTCACCGGGAATCGGCGCCAATTCCTGCTCCATCGCATCTACAAGCTGATCTGCCAGAACCTTGCACCCTGACATGGATGCATTGATGGCTGCCAGCACCGCCTGCTGAAGCGGCGATTCGTCCAGCGTCGGAGATTCTTTGCAGTATTTCTTTCCATAGTCCAAGCGGCTGCTGCAGCGCCACACGGCTCGTTTCTCACCGTGCTGTGTCCACACCACTCTGCGGTACGCCGTACCGCACTCGCCGCAGAACAGCAGACCGCTGAGCGCGTATTTGCCGCTGTAACGGCTCATGCCGGTCGGAGCGCTCTTTTTCGTGCTGTTTGTCAATGTTTTGCGCCGTGCCAATTCCACCTGCACGGCATCGAATCGGTCCCGTGGGATAATGGCTTCATGGTGGTTCTGAATCAGATACATAGGAAGCTGTCCGGTATTTTTGATAACCTTTTTACTGATACAATCCTGAATGAATGTTTTCTGGAGCAGGACGTCACCGCAGTATTTTTCGTCAGAGAGGATCGTCCGCAGATTAGAAGTTGTCCATTCCATTGTTCCTGCCGAATTCTTGAAGCCGCCGGATTCCAAGGCTTCCTTGATGCTGCGCAGCGTCTGGCCGGATAGGTACAGCTCGTAAATTTTTCGGACAGTCTCTGCCTGCTCCGCATTCACCACCATCTCACCGTCAGGGTTCTTTTCATAGCCCAGCAGGGTCTTATACTGGATATTCGCCTTTCCCGTCCGCATCGCCTGATGCTTGCCCCACTTAACACGGGAGGAGATGCCCTCACTTTCGGACTGTGCGAAGGCACCGTGGATAGTGATCAGGAACTCGCTTTCCGGGTAGATGGAGTTGATATTCTGCTCCTCAAAGATGACCGGGATGCCCATGCCGCGCAGTTCGCGGGTATAGTTCAGCGTGTCCACGGTATTACGGGCGAAGCGGGAGACAGATTTGGCAAGGATCATGTCGATTTTGCCTTGCCTGCAATGGCGAATCATGCGCAGGAAATCCTTGCGCTTGTAGGCGGAGGTACCGGTGATGCCTTCATCCGCGAAAATATCCGCCATCGTCCAGTCGGGGTTTGCCATGATTTTTTCCGTGTAGTATGCTTTCTGGTTTTCGTAGCTGTTGAGCTGCTCGTCCTTTTTCGTGGACACGCGGCAGTATGCGGCTACCCGGAGATTTTTCTTCTTTTCCTGATCCTGCGGCGATTCCTCCTTTGCGGGAATCACGATGACCTTCGGTTCGGGGCGGGACTGCGTCATGTATCATCACACTCCTCTAAGACTTGATTGTTTTTCAGCAGGACTTTGACTGTCTTACTGTCATAGGTGATTCTTCGGATGCTCTGCCGCAGGAGGTTTGCGTCCAGCTCCCACAGCTTTGCCTGCGAACCAAGGATGCGGTGGAGCCGGTGTGATTCATATTCCTCCGTTTTGACACTCGCCAGCTTTAGGGATGCGACCTCCAAGGCTTTTTGCCGCGCGGTGTCCGCATCTACAGGTGGTGTCTGTAGCAGCGTGTTCAGTTCCTGCTGGAGCCGCCGGATATCTTCTGTGGTGGGAACACCGGATGTTTCTATCTTGATGATCTGCGGATCGTCGACCATCTGATTCAGTATCTTGAGGACTTTTCGTGCAACGCTGTCGGGTACGGTGCCGCCGCACAGCTTGCGTAACTCCTTTTGCGCAGGTGTCTGCTTATACTCGGGGCACATCTCTTTCCTGCGTTCCTGGGCGGCGTGGAATTGCTCCGTTGGGATGAGCGCCGGGAATTCTTTCTCACCGATATACCGGTCATCCTCCAGAATTCGCGCCACCATATTTTTGTTCCAGGACTTGTCCTCATCGTAGGGAACATCCTCTGTCTGAAGCTGTTCGGCAAGCTGCTTGAAGGAGACACCAGCAAGGTATTGCAGGTAGATGCTCCGCACCGTTTCCGCCTCCTGCGGCTGCGGCACGATCTCGCCGAGCTTCATTTTATAGCCGAAGGGCTGCTTTCGTTTTCCCATTATCTCCGTGTCCTTTCTATTTTTTCTGTGACCTCCAGTCCATTGAGAAGGCGGAAGCGCAGTGTTTCATTGTCCACGACCACGATTTTCTCGACCATATCGCTGAATAGCTGCTCATCGAAGTCATCCAGCCAGTCCGGTCCGCTTTCGAGAACATCCAGTAGGTCTTGTGTTTGCTGGATGGTATGATCCTCCTCAGACCGTAGGATGCGCTCCTTTTGGAGTTTCAGTTCCCGGCGGCGCTCCGCAAGCAGATTGCCGCGGGATATAAAAATGTCAGGATCGACGCTGCCCTGCTGCTTGAGCTGGGTCAAAAGTCGTTCCTGACTGGCAATATCTGATATTTGTTTGTTGACCTCCACGATGTTTTCACTCCAGAGAAGGCTGCCGGTTCTGACAGCATAGAGATCAGAAATAAGCTGAGTGAGAACCTCAATGCCATAGTGTTTGAGTTTGTAGTACACTCGTAAGAAAGCCTGCGATACCTGTTCTTCCGGGACGGGTTTGAGCGGGCAATCATTTCCCTCGTCATGCTTGCAGCATACCCAATACCATTTGTGGTTGACCTGTTTTGCGCGGACTCTGGAACCACAAGCGCATCGCATTTGCCTGGATATCTCATTATGCTGCGATCCCTGTTCAGCCTTACGTTCACGGCGCAGTTTTTGTGCTTGATCAAATGTTTCTTGGGATATAATGGCATCATTGATAGCTTCTACAAAATACTGTTTTTTTTCGCCATGATTCCTTTTTGATTTGAACGGAATGGCATCTGTTGTATACCGTTTTTGAAGTAAAGCGTTTCCCGCATATCGCTCATTTTTCAGAATGTAGTCAATTAACTTATATTTCCAATCCATGCCGAGCACATGACCATCATTCAGCCTTTGCGCAATTTCTCGGGAGTTCGCGCCGGAGAGGTATTCTTCAAATATTCTTCGGATTACTGCAGCCTCTTCGGGAACAATCTTGAGTTCATCATCAATTCGTGTGAATCCAAGAGGAGCCTGATAGGTATTGAATCGGCCCTTGCTCATTTGCAGTTGGTAACTCCATCGCCGCCGTTCGGAGATGGCCTCACTCTCCCGCTGGGCCAGCGCCGCGAACATGGCGATAAGAACTTCGCCGGACACCTGCGCGGTGTCAATGTTTTGCTCCTCAAAGTAGACGCTGATGTTGAGAGACTTCAGTTCCCGTACAGCCGCCAGACTTTCCTTGGTATTCCGGGCGAAGCGGGAGGAAGATTTCACAAGGATGCGGTCGATGCGCCCTTTTCGGCAGTCCTCCATCATCCGTAGGAAGTCATCCCGCTTGTCTATGGACGTGCCGGTGATGCCCTGGTCGGCATATATGTCTGCCAACTCCCAATCAGGGTTGTCTGTGATGAGTTTGGAGAAGTAAGCATTCTGCGCGGCAAAGGAGTGTTCTTGATCCTTGGAGTTGGAACTGACACGGGTATACGCTGCCACGCGGAGTTTTCGTGCGGTTTCCTGATTCGCTGCCGGGATCGTAATGACCCGCGGAGCCATCGCCAGAGAACCGTTGGTTTTCTCCTTATCACTCATTCCTCTGCCACCTCCTTCGTCAGTAACACACAATACCATATAACATCCGCAATAGCTGTTATGAAATGACATTTTTCAATCGAAAAAGTCAACGAACTTTTACCTGTCAAATTGTGCAGAATACCAAACGGCATCTGAAAAGGGCTAAGACGATGCAGATTTCCGGCATTGGCCACTCTGTTATACGTGGATTGGTTACCACAGGACAATGGTTCTCCGCCAGCACTACCGTCTATCCTCGTGGATCGCCGCAAGGGCGCCGCCATAGCTATTTCGTAGATTGCTGAACCTTCATAAACCGCTTAGCCCCTTCCAGATGCCGTTTGGCAGCACAGATGTATATGGATTCCTTGAATACAATACATTGCGTAAAAATATGTGGGTCAAGGACGAAGCCGCGCAGCGGTGCAAAGCATCCTTGACGCACGGATTTTTACGCAATACGCTCTATCAAGGAATCATGCACAAGAAATGTTATCTGTCATCATCCCCCAGATAAAACAAGCCATTTCTCTTGCCACAGCAGTCTTTGCAATGTTTACCTTTGATCGCATTGCAATTTTAAAGTATTTTTTCTTTAGCCGTGCGTTTGCCTTATCCGCATAGGCAACAGTCAATGAATCGCACTTTGCCTGTCGTTCCTTGAGCGCTACTGATTTTCCGCTTTTTGTTGCGCTCCGACCAAATACCTGAGCCGTTTCTACAAGTAGTTTGCGAAGATGTGAATTGCCGGCTTTTGTAATACCGGTATATTGCTGCTTATCACCACTGGAGCATTCTCCCGGCACCAGTCCAAGATAGGACGCAAACTGCTGCGCAGTCGCAAACCGCCGGAAGTCTCCTACCTCAACACAGAAAGACAATGCCGTATGCGCGGCGATACCGCGAAAGCAGCCCAGCTTCTCCACCTTTTGCCGGTAAGGCTCTGCCTGTGCAAGTTCGTTGATGCGCATATCATACATATCCACCTGCTCCCGCAGCTGGTAGTAACGGATTAGGTACTCCTGCAACACTTCGGACAGAATCTTGCTGCCGAGATCTAAACTTGAGAGCCACTCCAAATGCTTGCTTGTCCAATAACTCTTACCATCGTGAATCTTGCCGTGTCGGATACAAAATGCAATGATCTGTTGCTTGACGCGAGCCAATGCGCTGTTGGCGTCATCACGCATACGGATATACTCTTTCACTGCGTCGTCCACTTCCGTCGGAATATATACAGGGCTGTAAGTATGGAAAGCAAGGCACTTGCTGATCAGGCGGGCATCTCTGCGATCTGTCTTGATGCGCTTGCCTGGCTTTGTCATCATCGTGGTCGGCGCAAGAATCACGCAGTCAATACCGTGAGCGTGCAATTGATGATACAATGAATAACCGAGACATCCCGCCTCGTAACCGCAGACAATGCGGCAATCCCGACTCTGCTGCTTTTCAATGCGAGCAAGGTATTTCAGAATATTTTTCGCGTCCGGCTCGACCTGAACTTCGGCAAAAAAGCGGTCGTCTTCCATGCTGTAGCAGCAAAGCGTGTAATTTGTGGTATGGACATCCATTCCTACATAGATTATACTTGTCATGATGACTCCTCCTCTTGTATGTGGTGATTCCTGTGTGCTTTTTGTTTGCACTTTAAGTATGACAGGTAAATCCACGCTTTACAAGCGAAGGGGTCATTTCATATTGTCTATCCTAAAAGCGAAGAAATCAAAGAGAAATAATGATGTCTGCGCCAAGCTGTACCCTCAGCCGCGCGGCGATTTTTTTGGCTTCGCTGCCGCTGACGAGACCCTGCTCCCGCAGTCTGCGAAGCATGGTGACGATGCCGAGATAATCTGCGTTTGGATTCATTCGGATTCCTCCTTTTGTGAGTTAATTTGAATGAAAACTCCCAAGCCCACTTTCACAAATGGGTTTGGGAGTTTTCGTTATGGGATCTTAGCACAGCACCATAAATCGAACAAGCGTTTGTATAAAACTTTCGGCTGGATTCTTGTGGAAACAGCCGATTTCAAAAATAGGGCCATCATGTTACAATGATGCCTGTTTGTGGAAAGGGAGGAGAACTATGCTTTATACAACGGAAGAAGCGGCTGTCATTTGCGGTTTTTTGAACGCGCATTTGGCGCAGGCCGGTGTGGAAGTGTCTGTGCGGAAACGAAACGCCGCGTTTCAGCGCGGTGTCATAATGGGAACGCTGCAGCCGGATGACTACAGATGGGCGGAGAATGTTCTCTGCTTTCTGAAGCCCTGCTGGTGGCAGCTACATGAAGATCATAGAGCCTTAGAGAATGTGCTGTTGAAAACACATCTTTTAGCTCAGAAATAAAAACAGAGGGCCGCTCCTGTCTTGGTTGGAAGCATATTGCTATACCCGGATATGGAGCGGCCCTCATTATATTTTTTAAAGTTCTTTTGCTCAGTCCTATTCGACACTACTTCCCGGACCGTCGGGCGGTTGAACGAACCGGCGCTTGGCAGCGCCCATCGGGAATCTAACCCCTCCGAGGATCTCTCCGAGCTGCCCCCATTGCTTGCGGCTGTGGCTGGACAGGATGTACCATTATAGGCTGACGGGATCATTGCGAGACAGGCTGCCATGCCCGCTTTTGGCTGAATGAGTTTCGCTCTGCACCTTATTGGCCGTTCATTGACATCGGAGTAATTCCGATGCAGGTGGTCTTCGCGCATTCGCCGCATCGCTGTTCCCCCTCGCCGGGGGACCGTCAACTGACGTTATTCGTCACCGGATATTCAGTTTTCAATGTTCACAAGAAGATTCTTTTCTTCTCGTATGTATACGGGAAAAAACTGGCATCTTAACAACCCTGCTCATCCAAATTATTTTTAATTTTTTTCAGGATGCGCTTTTTCCGCATATGAATGGCCTGCTGAGAGACCCCAAGCATCTGTGCGTATTCCTTTTCGGAGCGGTTTTTGAAGTAAAGCTCGTAGATCAGCTCATAATCCTTCGGCGGGAGCAGATCCAGAATATTACGCAGGGACTGGCGCACCATCTCCTCAATTGCCTGATTTTCAGGGGTGTTGTCATAATCAATAAATTCATGGAACCGCTCGTATCCGTCATTTTCACCGCCGATCAGAGAACTCATCTGCGTTTCGTGCTTGTAAAAGCGTTCCGTGCTGTCTTCAATGTGCCATTTCGTCCGCCTGTAGGTCTGGAAGACTTCTTTTGTGACCTGGACGAGCTCAAATTCGCCGGTCATGGTGTTGTAAATGTTGAGAAAATAATTCTTTTCAGTCATACTCCTGATCTCCTTTGTGATTTTCTGAATTTGGTGAGGTTCAAAAAATCGGGAGATCAGGGGTATTCAGCGATATACGGCTCCCACGCTAAAAGGGGGAGGATATGAAAAAAGCGCATTGCAAACTCCTTTTCCGGAGCTGCATGCGCAAAAAAAGCCGCTTGATTTGTCTGACCATTGGCCGCGTTGACAGAACTATGTTCCTAAAAGGAACGATCGTTACAAATCAAGCGGCACATGGGATGGTCACGCATCAAGCGGCTCCGAGGCTCATACTTGGTATTTAATTGTTGGGGACAGATCGATTATTCGCGGTTATGCGATGCGGAATACAACAGGCGGGAAGAAAACCGCCTCTCCGCATTGCGGGCACTTCAGGTATGTCGCGCCGTGGGCCCCTTTGCAGAGCGTTTCAAGCCGCAGCTTACAATACGGGCAAAGCCGTGCCATGGTGATATGGGTGGAGTACTGCTGCTCAAGCTCCCGCTGCTCGGCTTGGATGCAGGCATACCGCTGCGGGTCAAGCGCCTTGGAATTGATTTTTGCCATAATAACAACTACCTCCTATGCTGTGTCAAAGTCATCCGCATAAATATGGATGGGCGCATACGGATTACTAAAATCATTTCGGCCGATCATGCCAAGATTGTCCAGACGAATGGATAATGCTGTTTTCGAGACGCCCAAACGCTTTGCCATTTCAGAAAACAGCGCATATTCCTTGGGGGCAAATACTTTGTTCAGGAGTTTGATCTGCCGGCCAAGGCCAAGCTCATCCATGTAGCGGTCGATCAGCTCACGGGGGAGTAGGAGATACGCCGTCAGCACATTCGTTTGCCATTCTACCCAATCGGTGATGGGGTATGTGCAGCGTTCATCCGCAAGGCGGCAGATGAACGGCTGCGCGCTTGGATTGTATTCCTCCGGGTAAAGCATACCGAGGATCTGATGCGCGGCTTCATGTACCAGAGTGAAATTCAACCGTCCCACCGATCCCGCATTTGCGAGGTTTTGATCCACATAGGCGATATTGCCGTTCAAGTGAAATTCCTGGACTGACCCGTTCCCACGGGGAACCGATATGGTGAGATCGACGTCGCTATAGGAGGTCAGTCCAAGGATCGAGCCCGTTACGCTCATATCCGCAAACGCGAAATGAAGTCCGCAGATCTTTTCCGCAAAGTCGACCGGGTCGATGCGATCCATTTTGCGGTCTGACAGCGTCAGATAGCGGAACAGCACTCTGCGGGATATCCGTTCAAGATCTTTCCGAGATAAAATCGGCATCCGTGTTCCTCCTCACATCTTGGCTGTCATGGAAGGGAAGGTGTTCCCTTGGCTATGGCTCCATCATAACAATCTCATAAAGCTATGTCAATGTCGCATTTGTAGCGTAACAAGCTATTTGCGATTGACAAGAATAGCTATCCCCGTGTATAATGGGATCATCCTAAGACGGAGGGTTTCTTTATGAACAGTCATAAAACAACGGTTATCCCGTTTCCGGCTCCTTCAAAGAACGGTGTGAGATACAGTGCTGAGACTGAGAAGCAGAACAATGTAATTGGCACAAGGCTTTCGGAAGAACTCAAAAACCGAAAGCTGAGTAAAAAAGAATTCTGCACAACATTGAAGAACTTTGGTGTAGATGTAAGCCAATCCGCGCTGGGGAAGTGGACGAATGGCCTGACTGTTCCCAATGCATACCAACTGCTGGCGATCTGCTATGCGCTGGATCTTGAGGATGGCCTTGCTGCCTTTACCGGAGAACACACGCCTCTGCTCAACGAAGTGGGCGCGGAAAAGGTTCGTGCTTACCGAGAGGATTTGATCGCTACCGGTAAATACAATCCCGTGCCAACGCCCACGAATACGATCCACTATATCGATAAGCCCGTCAGCAATCTCAGAGTCTCAGCCGGTACAGGCAGTTTCTTGGATGAGGACAACTTTGAGATGGTCAGTTTTCCGGAAAACGCGGTCCCAGCGGAAGCGGATTTTGGCGTTAGAGTATCTGGCAACAGCATGGAGCCGGTCTACCATGACGGGCAGATCGTCTGGGTGGAGCGGTGCGAGACGCTCTCAATAGGCCAGGTCGGTGTGTTCGTCTATGACGGTGAAGGCTATTTGAAATCCTATGGGGAGCGGGAGCCTGACGAGAGCGACCGTGACGCATTTACGGACAGCTACGGAAGGCTCCACATGCAGCCAGTTCTGATCTCGTATAACAAAGACTATTCTGATAGGATCATCAGCCCGGAACGAGGTTTTCGAGTCATTGGGCGTGTGCTGTAAGAAACTTTGAAAATTAAAATGCTGAAAGGCGGGGATTTGATGAACACAATTGCAATAGTGAGAGAGTTGGCAGATGAGCGGAGTCTTACGTTTTTTAAGCTGTCTCAGATATGCGATGTATCTCATTCGACCCTGAAAAACAGCGAACGCCGCGGCGGACAATTATCTGTCGACACGATTGAGCGGATCTGCGATGGGTTGGGCATTACCATGTCGGAGTTCTTTGCGAGGAAAGGCTAATACGGAAAAAATCAATCTCAGCCACTCAAAATAAGTGGCTGAGATTGATTCGTATATTATATTAATGGCACTATTTTGAAAGAATCTTTATTTACTAATCCATAGAATAATTTTCCAACATATCGTCCTGATGAGCTTTCAATCCATGTCAGGTACTTAAATTTTTCTTGAATCTCTACAGTTCGCACGAGATATTCAAAAAAATCATCTACAGATTTATCGGAATTAAGTGGAAGATTTAATTTTATAACTCACCTAAAATTATTTAGAGCATACAACACCGCAAGCGAGGAAATCCACATTGACGCGAAGCTGCCGGCGCATTGGAACGGTAGCGCAGGTATGACGGAAAAACCCGGTGGAAACACCGGGTTCTTTCTTATGTTAGTTCAGGGTCTCGCCCATTATTGAAACCGATACCCTTGTGTTACGAGAGAATTGAGGTAGGCCATAAATGTTGTGTGCTGTTCAAACTGCATGGGGCGGCCCTTTTCAACCGAATGAAAGGACGCAACCTTATTTGAAGTATCTACCCATACACATTGCCTCCCTGAGCGGCTTACGCCGCTTCGGGAGCTTTTTATAGTAAATGCGCGCCTTTTAAAATCTCTCATCCCAAATATCTTCATGATACTCCTACGTATTACGGAACTGAAAGTGGAGTCGATTTTTATTCTACACTAACTAGCCGTGCTGATTATCAAGTCAAGAAGATGTCGGCTACTGGGAGTGATCTTACACGGTGGGTAAAGTCGGCAGTTGATCTGGTTATGACATTCCTTAACGCACCTGAATTGACGATTCCCTGGTCTGTAATGAACAGTATTGCATCTCCGAACTATGAGGTATATAAAGATGACATCGTGGAGGCATGGGCTGCACTGTCTCCTGTTACGTGCACGATTTATGTGAAGGAGGGTACATCCTTTAAGGCTATTACAAATAGCGAATTTGGTGAGTTGAATATAAAATCTTTCTCATTATTAAAATTTTACTGGCTATTGCTTTTCGAACGCCAGATGAGAAAGATTCATTACAGCTATGCCGTTTTGTTATTTTCCTCCGGCTAAGTCAAAGTTGGGTAAATATCTTGCGCCAGCTCAGGCTTACGCTGGACATCACCATTGTCGGTAATCTCCCAGCGTCCAAGAGTAACTTCGCATTCGATATTTTGAGTATCCTGATAGGCAATGGTCAACCATAGGGCGTCTCCCCGTCTACACGGTACTTCTATACGCTCCGAACAATAGAGGCCGCTTTCTGCATCCCGTGTAGCAGGCGCTACCTTGGTCAAAATGCCATTGCAGTACACACGTAGTTCTACGGTACAGCTGCCATCTTCGTCGCCCTCTAAACAAATATCACTCACTTCGGTGGTAATAACTCCGTTCCCGAGATTTCCCGCTTCAAACTTTGGGGTCAAAAGATTATATTTTCTAAAATGCACCGGAAGCAGTGTTATTGCATTGTCGCAATCACGAAGGCGCTTTTGAACAGTACCCTCATCCGTCAGGTAGAGCTGAAAGCTGTTTGGCTGATCCAAGGGCACCCTAAAAGAGCCGATGAATAAACCGCTTTTTGTCTCCGTTAAGGAAATTTCCGTAGAGGTATCCTCCGTTTCAAGACGCAGAGCAGGCTTCTTCCAGCCTTTTAGGGGTACAGCGGCATCTAGAAGAAGTTGATGATTTTCTACATCAATTCCCGTAGATGTTATCCTGACATTCGCCTCTGGCGAGTTATCAATCGTTTCTTGCAACTTACCAATCGTCAGTCGTACACCTACCAGTAGTACTGCAAATAGGAAAAATATCACAATCTGCTTTTGATTCTTCTTGAAAAATTGCATATTCAATGTTCTCCTTTTTTGAATTTTTTTATCCGCTTATACTACCTATGTTGTACCAGTAAACCCCACTAAATCAACAGTTACGTATCCCACATAAGTAACTTCCTCCGCAGAGTTTTTGATGATAGCCAACCAGTGCAGCATTCTTAATAGAACACTTGTTTTTGTTTTGGTTGCCCTCCTCAAATAAAGCGGTTAGCATGCCATCTTCACTGAACCCCACTTCGATTCTCCTGTCCCGTAAAATCCTCACTGAATCTCCCATAGGGGCACGAACGGCAGGCGGTTATGGCTACACACCCGCAAAGGGGGTGTTGCTTATGCGGATTACGTTACATATCGGACGGTTTACCGTGACGATTATCGTAAAAAGCAGAAACCGCCACTCTGCCAAGTGACGGTTTCTAAGTTCGCTTAGATAACTTTTCATTTGATGGGGTCATAACCGCTTGTCGCAGCGCCCTTTTCCTACCCTCATTATAGCAAGTTACAGGAGAATGTCAAGGAAAACCACAGCCATGCGCAGTAAGCCGCCGGAGGTTTTATTTCTCTTTTCTCAACAGCTCCGCCAGCAGAATGAAAATGCCGAAGATCACCAGAAAACCCGCCACCAGGAAAACTGCCGCCGGGAAAAGTGCCATTAGTCCCATTTCCTGGACGGTGGTCAAAAGTCTTCCCGGCGGTGTTGACCAGCTTGATGCCAGATTGTTCTCTACCACCAGGGCCATCGCCAGCGCCCAGATGCTTCCGATGATGGAAAGAAAACCGCCGATGAGCACTTTTTTCATGAAACCTTCCTCCTGTTACAACAAATTTAGACAGAAAAGCCGGATAACCAGTCCGGCTCTCTTTCCGTCTCACGCCTATAATAGACCGGCTCCTCTGCCGCGAACCATTCCCTGACAGCATCATCACTATCCGTATCATCCGTGGCAGGCTTCGCCTGACAGCCCATCAGAAACAGCAGCGCCAGCACAAGAAGCGGTAGTTTTTTCATTGTTTTCATTTTGCATCTCCTTCTAATGGGAAACGTCTGAAAGGCCCACCGCACAGAGGTCTTGCACTCTGCGCGGTGGTTCCTTGGTTTTTTACTTGTACTGGCAGATCGACATGGTTACATCTGTGGGGTTTCCTGTTTCAATGCCGTCCACATCGAAGTCCAATTTGCTCTGCAAGCGGGAGGCTGAAGTATCCATTGTAAAAGCGCGGGTCAAGGTCTGCCCCGGCTCCAATCTGACGGTTGAAAACGCTTCGCAGGGACGGTCACTGATGGTGATTGGGCGGCTCACCCGAACAGCCTGTGCGTACTCCCCATTGTTCGTTACTGTGAAAACGATCAGGCTTCCGCCGTTGGCTCTAAATTCCGCCTGCGTATAGCACCCGGTCGTAGACGTCTGGTGGCTGTCAGAAAGCTGGATCAGCGCATTTTTACCGTCCGTAGTCATGGTGCTGGGATCGATTTCAGTGAATGGCCCCGCTTTGATACCGTATTCAGGAATCGACGCCACACCGGGCCGCTCTCCGCGGGATACAGTCACGGAACCATCTCCGGCAGGCGCAATGTCAACATTGCCGGTCTTGGCATTCCACGAAATTTCCGCATCCAGCAGCTCGGAGATCTGGCGGATGGAGAGATAATTGGTTTTGCCACCGGTCTCATCGACGTATGTAATGACCGAGGGAACATCCTGCCCGTTGGGGGCCTTGTAGGATTCTCCGGTGAGGACTTTATTCTCACCGAACAGGGAGATTCCAGCCTTGTTGTACTCTACCCGGCTGGAAGCGGCCAGCGCGGTGCCCACGGTCGAAACCGCCATGAGTGTCGCGACTACACCTGCCGTAAACGAACGATACTTCTTCATAATGATTCCTCCTTATTGTTTTTTTCATGGGTAGGTTCTGGCTCTCTATTATCAAGACGCAGATGGCAGGGGCTTTCTTACACGTTTTTGCAGATTTCTTTATTTTTCTGTTTTTACCAAGGAAACGCTCTCAGCCATGTGTAAAATGACGTCTCGATTGACATTCGCATCGATTTCAAACTGCAGATTTCTTTCAGCGTCAATCCAAGTAATCGTATTCCATTTGTTTTCCCAATCGTCCGTTAAAAATAACTGCCCACTAAAGCCATTCACTATGACAGATACAACTTCTACACCGTCTGTTACGTAATCCGATGCAGAGCCTTGCTGCATATAAGTGCAATCCAAATAAATCGTTTTGCCGGTATCTTTGTTTTGATATACAACGCTTACATAGGAAGGCCAATTTACACGCTCATCTTCGGCATAGCCCTCCGGCAGATCGGTAATCTCATACTGTGGCATTTCGCCAGTGATTTGTTCTCCCGAATACCTGTAAACAATGTGTGTCTCGTACCATTCTGTGACCCAACGTACCACTGCGGCCCGCACCGTGGGGCTGACTGCCATCAGGCTCCCCAGACTGAGCGAGAACACCAGCAGGATCACGGCGGCCTTTTGCACCACATTCTTCCACAGGGGCCGTGCCCGCCTGCGTTCCCATTTCAGCGGGTCCTTCACCATCGCCGCCATCTGCCGCTGATACCGGGGCGTCGGTTCAAAGGCCAGTTCGCCGCTGGCCGTGCTTTCCGCGTCAAGTTTCAAAGAATCCAACAGAACTCGCCGCATCAAGGTATCCAATTCCTGATCTGTCATGCGTAAAACGCCTCCTTTTCCGCGATTTCCCGAAGCAGCGCGCGTCCACGGAAGATCCGGGTGTTGACCGCCGACTCTGACAGTGCGAGGTGTCGGGCGATTTCTTTTCCGGTGTACCCCAGCAGCAGCCGCATTTCCAGCACCGCCCGGTAGGTCTCCGGCAGTCTGGAAAAGAACTGCACCAGTCCCAGATAGTCCGTCACGCTTTCCGCGTCAGCCGCAAAGCTGTCCCAATTCTCCAACTGCACCGTCCGTTGATTTTTCCGCAGGATCGTGATTGCTTCGTTCTTCACAATACAGACGATCCAGAAGGGCAATTTCTCGCAGGGAATTTCATCAGTTTTTTCAAAATGCCGGATGATCTGCATAAATGCGTTCTGCACGGCGTCCTCGGCGTCATGCTGGTTCTTCAAAATGCGGAGCGCCGTCTGCTCCATCTGCGGGTGATACTGCTCGTAAATGTCCGTGAATTTCTGCTTGTCTGCTTCGCTTTCCAATGCGGCTAAAAGGATCGCCAGCATCAGCTCCACCACCTTTTTTATGTAGCGTTTTTGGGGTTCTGCTATATAGACGCGCGAGCCGCGCCATTTCTTACACAATTTTCAAAAAAATTAAAAAATTTTGGTCAAAACTCGTTTAATTTTTAGATGATAGTGGCCTATCAGTGGAAGGTATGAAACCTTACCACTGCTTTTATTTTGAAAGGACTGATTTAAATGGAACATCAAGTTTCCATCTCCGTTTCCAAACGCCCACAAGCTAGGACCGTCAACTTAAAACGCGTGACTATCCGGGAACGCCTGCTACGTTGGCTGTTAGGTGCACCAACTCATTTGTTGGTTATTGCTCCTAATGACAGCGTAAAGCGACTACAAATTCAACCTTTAAAGGAGGAAAACAACCATGAGTCGAACTAAACTACTACTCAACATCAAAATCGACCTAGGGAACTTAGCCGCTGACTTCGCTGAACTGGCAGCGGCTCTGGAACAACCGCAATCTGCTGAACTTGACCTCGAATTACCACCAAAGCCAGAAATCAAGCTTGAAGATGTTCGTAAAGAATTAGCCAAAAAGGCTAGTGAAGGTCACTCAGATGAAATCCGCAAATTACTCAAAACCTATGGTGCTGAAAAGCTGTCTGATGTTGACCCTAAGGATTACGAAGACCTCTTCTTAGAAGCACAGGGGGTCGGTCAATAATGGCATCCCCTAAAATTCACGCTACTCTTTCTGCTTCTAGCGCCCACCGGTGGTTAAGTACTCCACCGCTAACGCAATTAGAAAAATACTTTCCCAAAGATGCTAGTCCTATGCAGCCGAGGGAACCGCAGCCCATGCCTTAGGTGAATACAAACTCCGTAAGGCCCTGGGACAAAAGTTTAAACGACCGGAGTCTGATTTTGACAATGACGATATGGAAGCTTATACCGACGACTACTGTTCTTATGTAACGGAAGAATTACAAAAGGTTAAACTTAACTATCCTAGAATAACCGTCTTAATTGAACAGAGGCTAGATTTTTCGAGGCATCATCAGTATTCATGTTAAGATTTAAGTGTCTCCCCCACCATTTTTTCTTCCTTGTTCTACTTGGTTTTCAAAATTCCGACAGGCCTGACAGGGGCAAGGGTTTCCGCGAAGCGGTGGGCTTGCCCACCCTTGCGGCTGTCTGGATCTGTCGGATACAATTTTGAAAGCAGAAAAAGGGGAAATGTAAATACTATCTCCATGGTAATTCAACACGCATTCCCGAACATCGCAACATAATCATTGCCATCATATTGTCAATGTTTCTGAAACCATATGCCATCCTGATGGAAAGCTTTATCTTGTTGTTTATGGCTTCAATCCGAGCATTGGTCAGTCCGTATCTTATGGTGTTGAGAATGGCTCCCTCGTGGCGTTTTATCTTCAGGAACAGTAGTTTTCTGAAGGCAGGGGGGAAGCCCAGTTCTTCCAGTGCTTAAGCATGGCTTTGGCATCTTCAACATTGTCACTGGAGAAGATGAGCCTCAGCTCTTCCTTGAGTCCGTAAGCTCTGTAAAGCTTGTTGTTGGTTTTCTGAATCAATTCAATCTTTTCCTTCTGGAATTCGGTAAGATTTTCCGGGGCTTTGCCCAGTGTTGTCCTGGAGTTCTTGACACTGGAGACATCGCGGCGCAGAGCCATTTCCTCGCTCTTTGTAAGGTCCTCAGTTTCAATTTTCTTCTGTGCCTTCTCCTTCGCATCTCGCCATGCTTCACGCCGTACAGAATCAAGTGCCTCCATGCCCCATTCAATGACATGGAACGGATCGACACAACTATGGGCGTTTGGACAATATTCCCTTATACAATCGTCAATCCACCCGGCTCCGTCGCCTGAAACCAGTTCAATACTTCCACACTGTTCAGGTGTTAGCTGCTTGAAGAACTTCTCAAACACAGTCTTTCCATGCACCTGAGAAACCCAGATGACATTGCCTGTGTCGTGGTTTACAACGGTTGTGATGTACTTCTGGCCCTTACGGTAGCTTGTTTCATCCACTCCGATTTTAACGGGATTGTCATAGCGTTTCTCTGGATTGATGTCCATGTCCTTCTCAATACGTGAAATCATGGGACCGACAGTGTTCCAGGAAATCTGCATGAATTCGGCAACCGTCTTCTTGGAACAGTTTGCAGCCATCCAGGCAGCCACTTTCTCAAACTTATAAGTAAATCTGGAGTTATGGCGTGCCCAGGGAACACAGCAGGTTACAACACCGTGCACAGGGCATGTCACACGACACGTCGGAGCATACAAAAAAATTTATGACCGGCCCAGTCCCAGGCTCGCCAACGCCTGACGCCACTGTTTCTTCCCTGATCATAAAGTTTTGATTTCTTTCCGCAGATGCCACAACGGAACAATTCTCCCTTGGCAGGGTGCACATCGATTCTCACAGAATCATCAGGTGCCAGTAATGAGACATTGTCCATGCAAGTGTGCTTGACATCCAGGATAGTTTTGATAAAATTTTACATGAGCATACAGACTTATTTCTTGTAGATTTTGTGTTGACAAAAAATCATACAAGAGTCTGTATGCTTTTTCAAGTTTTACGGGGCATTATAGCTTTTATGTTTGCCACATTCTTCCACTTAAACTGATTAAGAGCCGCCGGATTAATTAGGGTCAGTACCCCTTGTACTTTTCACGCTTCCTCTGCTTCCCTTCTTCACATTGACGCTTCTTGAGCACTTGCTTGATTTCGGCATTCAGCTGCTGTCTTGCAGCATCATGCTGACGCTTCTTGGGATTGCCCTTATCAGTGCGGCTGACAGGCATAGTCCGGCATCCCTGATACTGCATGTTTTTCAACATTTCATCTGTATACTTAAAGGGCATTATAACGTTCAACAATTGTAGAGATCTTCACGCATATCAGGAATTCTTCAGCTCCTCCATATACAGTTCAGCTATATATGCGGGTCCATTGCACCACAGCTTTTTTTCCATTTCCCTGTTCTTTGGTAACGGTCTCAAGAGCCTTGGCACAACTCTGGGAGCATGCTCTGCATTTTTCCTACTTTTCGTAATGCTTGATCAATGCCTGGGTGCCAAGATTTCCAAGGCCTTCTTCGACCAGCTGACGGCAGTTTTCAAGCGTCGTGTCCAGGACGTTCAGGTCAAGCCCGGCTTTCCCGGCCTCCTCTTCTGCAATTCTCATGTCCTTGGCAAAATGTTTCATGAAGAATCCCGGCGCAAAGTCACCGGCAAGGATCTTACTTCCCTGGAAGTCAAGCTGGCGGCTGCCGGCTGCTCCGGTCGACACGGCGCCAATCAGCCTGTCCAGGTCAAGTCCCTCGGCCTTTGCATACGTCAGGGCCTCGCAGACGCCGGAAAGCGCACCTGCAATCATGATCTGGTTGGCCATCTTGGCGTGCTGGCCGCATCCCGCCGGTCCGAAGTACGTTATGCTGGTGCCCATTGCGGAAAACAGCGGGCGGCACTTCTCATACACGTCCTCATCGCCGCCGACGAGAATCGAAAGCGTACCGGCAG
>OGOV01001552.1_pt1 | contig 19895 bp, 10 predicted proteins | sample 1552711 | NCBI WGS metagenome assembly OGOV01 (sample SAMEA2580216, study PRJEB22360) | human gut metagenome | biome: human gut; feature: human-associated habitat; material: faeces | place: Denmark | collected 2008/2010 | reverse complement strand
CGGAGCGCACTGCGATGTTGACGAGAAATACTTCCGTGACGGTGTTGTGCCTCTTTACTACAACCTTTCCAAAGGCTATGACGAATACCTTGCCGAAAACAAGGCGGATGCGCTTATAACGGATCTTTATTACGCTGTTTCCACGCCTGTTTACAGGCTCGGAGATTCGCTTTATTCGGGCGGAAAAGCGTTTATACAATCACGCTTCTACGAGGAAAACAAAAGTCGGCTGAAACGGCTCGATATAAAGGATGAAGCGGTGTGGAAGCCTCTGCTTGACAAGTTCATTGATTCGGTTACCGCTGTGTATGACAGGGAGAAGATTATACTTGTACGTATAACGGATCCAAAGCTGTACTATGTCAACGGACGATATGTACGCTCGACAGACCGCTCGTGCGACTTCAGGCTGCTTCTTGATATGGAGAATTACTTTATCAGACGTGTTTCCCCGAAGGTCATTGACATATCACGGTTCTATCCCGGCGTGATAAACAAAAGGGGAAGAAGCTATGCAGTATGCCGTGACGAGCATTTCCGCAATAACATTTCGCTGATTGCCAAAAGCATATGCTCCGGCAAGAAGGCAAACTATGTCAACTCACTTGCCTACGACCCTGAAATATGGCTCACGGAAGTGGCTGAAAACTTTGATATAATCAAGGCAGGCAAGGCAGACAGCTTCTTCTTCGGCACAAGCAATGCCGTAGACTACTTTATAAGCAGGCTGAGCCGTGACTTTATCTGTGCGGAATTCAAGGATATTCTCAGGCTGAAAACCAGTGAGCTTGTCACGTTCAACGAGATAAGGGCTTGCTATGATTTCGGCAGAAACGCAGTGCTGAAGCGGGTTTATAACGGCATCTGCGCTATACGCAAGGGCGATATTGCGAATGTGGATATTGATGAGATCATAAGGCTCGGATTATATGCACAAAGCGATCTTGCTAAGACGTTGGAATCGTTTTACAATAAAAACGGAATTATCAGAAACTGCGTGCTTTCGACTAAGGATCTTAGCTTCTATCTCAAGTGCGCAAGGCTGTGGATGGCAGGCACAGACAAGGATGCGGTGGCACAGCTTGCCCGTAGATATTACGAAAAACACAGACCTGTGATTCTTGATGTTTTTGGCAGGGCGGACGGCGGCGACATTTCGGAGCTTGCGGACGGTGCGGTCAAGGGAAGTGTGATAAGCGGTTATTCGGCTCTGACAGTGTGTTCGGAGAAACCTGCGGATATTGATCTGAGCTATATTGACGACAAGTCGGCTGTTTTTACCGAGCTTACACGCTCATACTTTGCAAATTCGCACGGCGACTGGCTTTTAGTCGATTTTTCGGATATTGTGAAGCCGATTTACAGGCATAGGTCGGCATATGTCGCATCAATTGATGAATTATGCTGTTCTATGGCTTACAGAGCCTTTATGACAGACGATGAGGTTTTCGAGCCGTTCAAGGAAAATGATGACAGCAAATTTATCGAAAAAGCGATTTCCGATTTTGCAAGAACCGTAAAAGCAAAATACGGGAAAAATATAATATTAAGGAAAACATATCTACCGCTGAACAGATTGGATATTACAGGAAGAATCCGTCCTTTTGACGATACGGAATTTATATCCGAGAAAGAGAATCTGATAAGCAGAGCAGAGGAGATATTTGTAAAATGCACAGATTGCTATATAATTGACTATGAAAGCCGGTATCTGCCTGTGTGCGCCGATAAAAATGCCGATATTTCCGAGCGTATGCTTGAAAGCGACTTCTATAAGGAGGCGGCAGCTGCCGTTGACCGCATAATTTCGGGAACAAGCAAAAAGACTGTAAACAATGTGGATATAGTCGGTTATCTTGAGAGGTGCGAGCGTATCAGAAAGGATAACCCCGATATGTCTGCCGAGCTTTCCCGTGAGATATTCGGCGGTGCGTCGGAGATATTCATGACAGAATAAAATTTCCGTATTTTAAAAGCCCTTTGAGGAAAACTCGGAGGGCTTTTGGTTTTGTTGGGCTGTATTATTATGGGACGAGAATTTCAGGTACAATACATATTATTAAAGCGGTCACAGCATTTCACTGTGACCGCTTATCTGCTTTATATTGCTTTGTGTAATTCCGCCGTTCTACTAACTTTAGCTGAATCGCAACAATTCCAAAGGCGGAACTTGAAACGGCTCACAGCCGCTCGCCGCTTAGTCGCCGAAGGATACGCCGATGCTTTTTCCTGTGATGATAAGCTCGTCATTTTCGGGAACGAACTTTGTCTTCATCGTTACATCGGACAGCTTGTTTTCGGAAATCTTACTGCCGATTTTTGCGACCGTGTAGCCGTATTTTTCCTGCTTTATAAGCATTGCGGCTCTTGCACCGAACTTTGTTGCAAGCACTCTGTCATAAGCGGAGGGCGAACCGCCTCTTAATATATGACCGGGAACAACTGTTCTTGACTCAAAGCCTGTTGCGGCTTCAATCTGCTTTGCTATGCGGTTTGTAACTGTTGTTTCACCAGCTTCGGCACGCTTTTTCGCACGTTCCTTTTTCTTCATAGCGGCTTCCGCAATATCCATTGCGCCCTCTGCGACCGCAATTATAGAGAATGTCTTTCCGGACTGCGCACGTTTTTCGCAAGCGTCGATGACTTTATCAATATCATAAGGGATCTCGGGGATAAGAATAATATCCGCACCGCCTGCAATACCGGAATAAAGCGTCAGCCAGCCTGCCTTGTTGCCCATTATCTCAATTACCATAATACGTCTGTGGGAAGTAGCAGTCGTGTGAATTCTGTCAACGACCTCAGTCGCTATATCTACTGCGGTATGGAAGCCGAATGTAACATCTGTTCCCCATATATCGTTATCTATTGTCTTGGGAAGTCCGATTATATTCAGACCCTCTTCGGAAAGAAGATTTGCGGTCTTGTGAGTTCCGTTGCCGCCGAGCGTCAGTATGCAGTCGAGCTTCTGCTGTTTATAGGTGGCTTTCATTTCAGCGACCTTGTCTATGTTGTCAGCTTCGATAACCTGCATCATCTTATACGGTGTACGCTTTGTGCCGAGTATCGTTCCGCCCTGAGTGAGTATGCCGGAAAAATCCTCCGGCTTCATTATACGGCAGTTATTATGGATCAGACCGTGGAAACCGTTGGATATGCCGACTATCTCAACATTGTCCTCGCCGAACATGGAGTAACAGGCTTTTGCCGCACCTCTTATAGTAGCGTTAAGTCCGGGGCAGTCGCCTCCGCTCGTCAGTATACCTATTCTGCGCTTTGCCATTTGTACATCCAGCCTTTCCTGAAAGATTTGTTGTTTTCTGCTAATTAAATTATAGCATACATACTCCAAAAGTCAAGAAAATATTATAGCTCGGATTATGCAGATTATACAATTTCTGTGCGTTATACGCCTGTATATATGCCTGCGAACAGTGGCAGCATCGTTTCGTTGTCGAGTATCATATACATAAACGGGCGGTCCAGGATTACCTGCTTTTCGTTAATAGCACACGCATTGTCAACCATTTCTACAAGAGCGGCGGCACCTGCCTTAGTACCTTTCTCGTTTACCTCGATTTTAGTCTTGTGAATGACTTTGCCGATGGATATATTGCCTACAGTTGATTTGCCGATGCCCGAAAAATCCGCATTGTTTTCGTCAAATGCTGTCGGCATACCAAGCTGTGACAAAGCGTTGTTCAGTGTGTCTGAATATTCATAGCTGAATTTCGGGAGCTTTGTTTCTACGCTGCAGCTTTCGGTACTGCTTAATATCCTGCAGAGCTTTTCTCCGGATAAGGAGGATATGAAGGAGGTTATATCATTATCGGGAAGTAAAGCCGCAAAGCTGTATTTTCCGCCCTTATACTGCTTGATAAAGCCTTTACAGCCGTCGCTTTCAAGATAAATGCTTTCGGTTGAATGCATCATAGTGACATTCATCAGCTTGTCTTCGGAATTTGTGAATTTTCCGTCCGCAATATCATTTTCCTTGTAGACATTTTCCCATTCTGCATCAAAGCTGACGGCGTTTATAAGATACATTATCGCTTCATCGGAAATGTTGTCAAGTATTTTGTCTATCATACCGTCGGTATTGTCGCTTACCCAATTGTTAATCTCTTTGCACGTTGCGTTGTCAAATGCACGCTTGTATATCGCCGCACCGAAATAATCCGCATTTTTCTGCAAAAAGTCCTTTTCAACGGTAAGCCTGTTTTCTTCATCTCTGAACCATATCGAATTTGCGTTTTTCAGCTTGAAGTCCTCGCCTGATGTAAGCGAGCCGCTGAATGATGAAAGATATTTGTTCAGTTCGTCAAGGGGCATTCCGCTTCCGAGTACCTTTTCCATTTCATCTTTGGTCTGACCGTTTGCACCGTTTGCTGTCATTGTGAGTGCGGATGATACCGACAGGGGAGAGATAAGAGTGTTTGATTTGCCGTCAAAGCATTTCTTAAGCAGTTCGACAGAGAAATTGTCGTATGCGCTCTTAAAAGCATCGTCGGGTTTTACAGTTTCGTGGCTTGCGGCTTTGATGCCTGTCATAAGATCCGTTGTTTCGGGGGATTTTTCCGACCGACAAGCCGAGAGGGTGAGTGCTGATAATGTCAGTGCGGTTGTGATGATTGCTGATAAAATTCTTCTTTTCATACTGTTCTCCTTTTGCAAAGGCGATTTAATGCTTTCTTTATATAATACACCGCAGAGATGTTGATTGTCCACAGACGGAAAATAATTTTTGATTTTATTATAATATCACATTTTGGTAAAGTCAATGAAAGTTAGATAGGTGGGACTGTTAATGCTTGGAAGTTTTTAAGGCGGGGGATCCTATCGATTTTAATTTCATCCATAGTTGGCTTGGTCAAGCCGAGCAACAGAAGTTCACCCTTTTTCGAGGGCGGACAAGGATATTGTGCTTTTCGTAGGATAGTGCGGTTTTGGAAAGGGTTGGTAAAGTGGTATCACCTTTAGCTCCCTTGTGTAAAGGTGAGCTTCTGTTGCAGTGCGAAGCACTGCCAACTATTGAGGGATTGTTAACGGAGGTGTCTGAGAAACGGAAAGGGTGCGGTAGAAAAGCAATCCCTCCGGTAGTCGCCCGAATTCTTTCGGGCGACAGCACCTCACCTTTGACAAGGGAGGCAAGGGTAGTGGTGCAGGGCGAGGGATTATTGTCCTTTTGCAATGGTTGTGAGGGTGGCAGTATTCGGTGCAACGGGAGGAGCAAGCAAGGCAAGGGTGTTAGCGATTTTCGAGGAATAGTGCGGTTTTTGGAAGGGTTGGTAAAGCACTATCACCTTTAGCTCCCTTGTGTAAAGGGAGCTGGCGCAGTGAAGCGCAACGTTTTCAATATTGCTTTTTATAAAAGTTGAAGATGCGTTGGCAGAGAATTGTGTTTTCCGTCACTGTGACTGAGGGATTGTTAACGGAGGTGTCTGAGAAACGGAAAGGGTGCGGTAGGAAAGCAATCCCTCCGGTAGTCGCCCGAATTTTTTCGGGCGACAGCACCTCACCTTTGACAAGGGAGGCAAGTTTAGTGCGGTGCGAGGACGTGGCGTGCTTTTGCGGAGATTGCGGGAAGGGTGTGGAGTCAAGACGGCGGTGCGGACGAACTTTCCGTTACCGGAAATTTTAAAGAGAGCGTGGAAATTGTGATGAAGGGAACAATCTGTTTTTGAAATCGCACAGGTGAAAATAATGCGAAATTTACCGAAAACTGCGTTATTACACTTGCAAAAGTATCGGATTTCTGTTATAATGTCTATCGTGTAGGCATAGGCTTTGATTCTAATTTCCATAAAAAGCCATATTACATAACCATATTATAATTAACCGACGCAGGAAAAATGCGTGAAAGGTCGTGTTATCAGTGGAACGATTCGGTTCCATCGTCTTTGCCTGACGGCGAGATCAAATACAGGATAATAAATAACGAGGAAAGAATAAAGGTATGAAAGAACAGTTACAGAATATAAAGGAGCAGGCACTGAAAACTATCGGCGACTGCGTTGATGTTAAGCAGCTTGACGAGCTGAGAGTAAAGTACCTCGGCAAGAAGGGCGAGCTTACAGCTATACTCAAGAGCATGGGTAAGCTGTCCGCTGAGGAAAGACCTGTTATGGGTCAGCTTGCAAACGATGTAAGACAGTCGCTTGAGGGCTTTATTGCACAGAAGCAGGCACAGCTTAAATCTGCGCTTATGGAGCAGAAATTAAAGAAGGAAACGCTGGACGTTACTATGCCCGGAAAGCAGCAGGCGATGGGAGTGCGTCATCCGCTGAATATAGTTCTTGACGAGCTTAAGGAAATATTCAGAGGAATGGGATACACTGTAGTAGACGGTCCTGAGGTCGAGGAAACGAAGTACGTTTTCGATATGCTTCTGACTGAGGACGGTCACCCTGCAAGAGATGAGCAGGATACATTCTATATTACTGATGAAATTCTTCTGCGTACACAGACATCTTCCGTGCAGATAAGAACAATGCTTAAAAACAAGCCTCCTATAGCTATCATAAGCCCCGGACGTGTTTATCGTCCCGATGCTGTTGACGGCACGCACTCGCCTATTTTCCACCAGTGCGAAGGCCTTGTAATAGATAAGAATATCACATTCGGCGATCTTAAGGGTACGCTTGAAACGTTTGCTAAGCGTCTTTACGGCGACGAGGTAAAGCTCCGCTTCCGTCCTCACCACTTCCCGTATACAGAGCCGTCAGCCGAGGTTGACTTACAGTGCTTCAAGTGTGGAGGCAAGGGCTGTCCGCTCTGCAAGGGCGAAGGCTGGATAGAGATGCTCGGTTCAGGCATCGTTCATCCGCAGGTACTTATCAACTGCGGAATAGATCCCGAAGAATACAGCGGTTTCGCTTTCGGTATAGGACTTGAGCGTATTGCTATGATGAGATATAACATAGACGATATGCGTCTGCTGTACGAGAACGATCAGCGTTTCCTCGCACAGTTCAGATAAGAAAATTCAGAAATACCGATAGGAATCGTAAAAGGAGATATTAACGTGGATTTATCAATGAGATGGCTTAACGACTATGTTAAAGCCGATATGCCAATAAAGGAATTCGTAGCGGATATGACGATGAGCGGTTCAAAGGTTGAAACCTATCATAAGATGTCCGATCCTATAAATAACGTGGTAGTTGCAAAGGTGCTGAAGCTGGAGCGTCACCCCGACAGCGAAAAGCTGTGGATATGCCAGCTTGACGCAGGCAGGGATGAGCCTGTGCAGATAGTTACTGCGGCGCAGAATCTGTTCGAGGGGGCTATAGTTCCCGCTTGTATGCACAACAGTACGATTGCAGACGGAACAAAGATCACAAAGGGCAAGCTGAGAGGCGTTGCAAGCAACGGTATGATGTGCTCTTATGCGGAGCTTGGTCTTACGAAGGATGATTTTGACTATCCCGTAGCAGACGACGGAATACTTATACTGAATAACGATCCCGATGTTGATTCTTTCAGAATGGGTATGGATATATGCGAGGCTTTACAGACAGACGATACTATAGTAGAGTTTGAGATAACGAACAACCGCCCCGACTGTCTTTCCGTACTCGGACTTGCACAGGAGGCAAGCGCAACGTTTGATATTCCTATGAACTACACCGAGCCTTCGTTCAAGGGCGTTGACGGTGATATTACAAAGGAAATCAGCGTAAGCGTTGAAAATACAAAGCTCTGCTCACGCTATATGGCGGCGCTTGTAAAGAACGTAAAGATAGGACCTTCGCCCAAGTGGATGGCAAGAAGGCTGAGAGCGAGCGGAGTAAGACCTATCAACAACCTTGTTGATATAACGAACTTCGTAATGCTTGAATACGGTCACCCGATGCACGCATTCGATTTAAGATATGTCGAGGACAACAGGATAGTTGTAAGAAACGCAAAAGAGGGAGAAACATTAAAGCTGCTCGACGAAATGGCAGAGCCTGTAAAGCTGACTCCCGAAATGCTGATAATCGCAGACGGAAAGAAGCCTATCGCCATAGCCGGCGTTATGGGCGGCGAGCATAGCGGTATCATGGAGGATACGACTACTGTCGTATTTGAGGCTGCCTGCTTTGACGGCGTATCGGTAAGACGTACAGCAAGAAAGATAGGCGAGCGTACCGAGGCAAGCTCACGTTTTGAAAAGGGTCTTAACCCGGTAAACGCAGAAAAGGCGCTCAAGAGAGCATTACAGCTTATCGAGATGCTGGGCTGCGGCGAGGTAGTGAATACTATCATTGACGAGAACCACAGCGAGTATGTTCCCGAAAGATTAAAGCACGACTATAAGTGGGTGAACGAGCATTTAGGCTCGGATATAAGCGAGAACGAGCAGATAGAGATATTAAAGAAGCTCGGCTTCGGCTATGAAAACGGCGAGATAATCGTTCCGCCTACCCGTATAGATATGCACCGTGCGTGCGATGTTGCGGAGGAGGTTGCCCGTATATACGGCTACAACAGAATCCCCTCGACTATACCGAAGCTGTCATCACAGGGCAAGAGAACGCCCGAACAGATATTCGAGGACAAGGTAATTTCGCTTGCGCTGGCACTCGGATTCTACGAGGTAATGACCTACAGCTTTATTTCGCCTAAGGACTATGAGCTTCTGCGTATGGACGAGAAGTCAAGAAAGAGCGTTGTGTTAAGACGTCCGCTCGGCGAGGATACAAGCGTAATGCGTACTTCTGCGCTTACATCAATGATGGAAGTTGTAAGAAGAAACTGGAGCAACAGAAACCTTGAAGGCAGATTCTTCGAGATAGCAAGAGAGTATTTCCCGACAGGTGAGAATCAGCTCCCTGTTGAAAGAGATGTTCTGTGCTATGCGCTTTACGGAAACGGCGAGGATTTCTTCACGGCAAAGGGCGTTGCCGAGGAAGTTATGGCAAAACTCGGACTGAAGAATGTCGTATACACGGCTGAAAAGAACAATCCGACATTCCACCCCGGAAGATGCGCAAAGGTCACTGTAAACGGCGAGCTTATCGGCTATGTCGGTCAGCTTCATCCGGAGGCTGCGGCTAATTTCGGTGTAAATACAGAGGTTTACTGTGCTACGCTCAGCATGGAGGTAATGTTCAATAATGCCAACGGCGATGTAAAGTACACCGCACTGCCCAAGTTCCCCTCAACATACAGGGATCTGAGCCTTGTGTGCAACGAGGATGTGCCGAGCGGAGATATAGTTGCGGTAATCGAAAAGACCGCAAAGCATCTTGAGGCTGTACGTCTGTTCGATATGTACAAGGGCGAGCAGGTGCCTGCAGGTATGAAGAGCCTTTCATACAAGCTGATACTCAGAAAGAAAGACGCTACTCTGACAGATGATGAGGCGGACGCAGTTGTTGCAAAGGTGCTTAAGGCACTTGAGGATATAGGCGTTACATTAAGATAACGGCGGAATTTGCAGAAATAATCGGGGCACAGCCCCTTATAAACAGTAAGGAGAAAAGCAATGAAATATTTAAAAAAGCTGGCAGCGGCAATATGCGCCGTGGCAATCACATTAAGCGTTGCAGGCTGTGCGGATGTATCGACTGTAGGCTCGGTTGACAATCAGACCATAAATGCGGGCATATATCTTCTTTATGAGCAGACGGCTATAGGCGAGGCTCAGCAGGAGGTTGACGATCAGCTTAAGGCTATGGGAACAAGCTCGTCGAAGATAGAGAATTTCAGCTACTACAACTACAAGGTACAGGACAAGACGTTCTCACAGTATGTTCAGGACCGTACATTAGAGCAGGTAAAGCAGTATGTCGCTATCCAGAACAAGTTCAAGGAGCTGAACCTTTCACTCACAGACGAGGAAGAGGAAACTGTGAAGACCTCTGTAAAGAAGATGTGGAATACAGAAATCTCATATTACGGCTACAGCACAGGAAAAACCTACGGTCAGAACTATGAGGCAGGCGGAATAAGCAAGAAGTCATACGAGGCTGTTCAGCTTGTAAACAAGATGAGCGAGAAGGTATTTGACGCTTACTATGAGAAAAACGGCATATCCGCAACAGACGAAAAGGATATAGCTACCTATTTCTATGACAATTACGGCAGATTCCAGATAATACAGGTTTCTCTTAAAGAGGGCAACGGCGACAAGATAACGACCGACGAGGGCAAGAAGGCAAAGAAGGAACAGGCTCAGGGCTATGTTGACAGACTGCTTGCCGGCGAGGACTACGATAAGGTATATCACGAGTATCAGGATCTTGTGGCAAAGGAAAAGGCTGAGGCTGAAGCCGAGAGCAACTCGGGCAATTCTTCTGCGGCATCATCTGTAACTTCTTCGACAAGCGAAACCGCATCGGACGATACAACGAGCAGCGGAACATCGGGAAGTAAAGAAGAGGAGCATGACCACGAATTCCTGCTCGGCAAGACGGATACTTCACCGAGCGAGGAGTTTGTAAAGTGGGCATTTGAGCTTGACACAGACAAGGGCGGAGTTTACGAGGACGACAGCGTTTACTATGCGGTAGTACGCCGTGATATAAAGGAACGTGAGGACTGGCTCACGAAGAATCACAGCAACGTGCTTCACGTTATGAAGGATGACGAGTACAAGGCTATGCTCAACGAAACGGCTAAGGACTATGTGCTTGATCTCAACAATGACGCACTCAACAAGTACAAGCCCGAAAATTTAAAGAAGTAAACAAGGCATAAAGAAAAGTACAAAGATATGCGGTCAGAGCAGGAAATACTCTGACCGTTATTTTTCGGAAAGGACAATGCGGTATGATAGTATTATCCGGTAATGATATTTCGGTGTCCTTCGGCGGTGAAACGCTGTTTCACGATGTGAATTTCCGGCTTGAAGAAAACGGCAGAGCCGGACTTGTAGGCGTAAACGGGTGCGGAAAAACCACGCTGATGCACGTTATAAACGGCAGGCAGGAGGCTGAAACAGGCGGTGTAAGCAAGGCGGCGGGGATAAAGCTCGGCTGTATGGAGCAGTATGTTATCCGTGACGATAATATCACTCTATATGACGAGGTACTGGAGATATTCCGTCCGCTTATCGACGCTGAAAACGAGCTTGCGGATATAGCGGTTGCGATAGATACGGGCGACCACAGCGAGCAGACGCTGTCAAGGCAGATGCAGCTGCAGGAAAGATTTGAGCGTGAGGGCGGACTTACCTATAAATCAATGACTTGCTCGGCGCTTGTCGGTCTGGGATTTTCCGAAGATGATTTCAACAAACCGATAAGCGTTATGAGCGGTGGTCAGAAAAGCAAGGCGCAGCTTGCGAAGCTGCTTCTTTCGGGGAGCAATATACTGCTTCTTGACGAGCCTACGAACCACCTTGATATAACCGCCTGCGAATGGCTTGAAAAGTTCCTTACGGAATATAAGGGCGCATATATCGTAATATCGCACGACCGTTATTTTCTCGATAAAGTCACCGACACGACTTTTGAAATGGAAAACAGGACGCTTCGTGAATATAAGGGCAATTATACACGCTATCTTGAGCTGAAGGCTGAGGCGAGAGAGGCTCAGCAGAGAGTGTACGACAGGACGGTAAAGGAAATAAACCGTATCGAAGGCATTGTAGAGCAACAGAAGCGGTGGGGACAGGAGCATAACTTCATTACGGCGGCATCAAAGCAGAAGCAGGCGGACAGGCTGAAGGAAACGCTCGAAAAGCCTGAGGATCTGCCAGAGGCTATAAAGTTCACGTTCAGGGCGAAGGAAGGCGGCGCAAACGATGTGCTTACCGCAAAGGGCCTGTCGAAATCGTTTGACGGGACGGCGGTTTTCACAAATGCAGAGCTTGACATAAAGAAGAACACGACAACATTTATATTAGGCGAGAACGGCTGCGGAAAGACTACGCTTCTGAAAATCCTTACGGGAGAATATCAGGCGGATAGCGGAGAGTATAAATTCGGCAACAATATACAATTTGGATATTACGATCAGGCACAGACGGATCTTGACCCGTCAAAGACGGTGATTGACGAGGTGTGGGACAGGTATCCCGGAATGACGCAGACGCAGGTGCGTTCTGCACTGGCGCAGTTTTTGTTCAAGGGCGACGATGTGTTCAAGAATGTGGGCAAGCTCAGCGGAGGAGAAAAGGCAAGGGTGTCGCTCCTTAAGCTGATGCTGAGCAAGGCAAATATGCTGCTGCTCGACGAGCCGACAAACCACCTGGACATACATTCGAGAGAGGCTTTGGAAAACGCACTGGCAAGCTACGGCGGAACGCTTCTTATCGTGTCGCACGACAGATACCTAATCAACAAGCTGGCCGACAGGATAGTGTGGCTCGGAAAGACGGGTACTGTAAACATAGACGGAAACTATGACAGGTATATTGAACTCAAGGAAGCGAAGGCACAGTCCGAGCAGGCTGTACAGGTAAAGGCGGCAGAAGGCAAGAAGAACGACTACAAGGAGCGCAAGGAGCGTGAAAGCACGCTCAGAAAGCTCAGCGGTGCGCTGAAGCGTTGCGAGCAGGCGATAGATGAGGTCGGGCTGAAAACGGCGGAGCTTGCACAGCAGATGTCACAGCCGGAGATAGCGACCGACTACGAAAAAACGAGTGCGCTTGCACAGGAAATAGAGGCGCTGAAGGAAAAAGAGGAGGCGCTTACTGCCGAGTGGATGGAGCTGAGTGAGCAAATCGAATCGTTTACATGAGTTACAAGCAAAAATTAAGCAATATATGGAAAAATTAGCTAAAAAAATCGCCGAAAATATTTGTGCATATTCAACAAAGTTTGATTAAGCAAATTAAGGAATTAGCTAAATTAAGTTATAAGAATTTTCAATGTGGAAATCGTTTACACCAAAAATAGCTCATAAGACGCCCGAAAAATCAAGATATTGTGCAGGTGAAATTCAAATTCAGCGATATGCACAAAATTTGCGTGTGAAGTTTGTAACTGTTAGACAAGCGCAAAAGTGATTTGTACAGAAAATCAAAATCATTTGAGAAATGTGAAAGTTCTTTTATGAACCTTGACAGTAAGGTGATAATTTGGTATAATTACTACGTTATAGACCCTTGTGCTGTTTTGTACATTATTTCTAAATACGGCGTGTTTACAGCCGAAAACGAATAATACAATTGTGCATATGGTACAAAAAGCAGATGAAACAATTTGCAGGGCAAACGTAGCTTACGGACTTTTTTGAGGATCGAAACTGCCTATGGAAACGATTTTAAGAGCGGAGAATATCTCCAGGAGCTTTAAAATAAACGATAATACCACTGTTGACGCTTTGAAGGATATAAATCTCGATGTGGAAAAGAACAAGCTGGTCGTGCTGAGAGGCAGATCCGGCTCGGGCAAGACCACGCTGATAAATATACTCGGAGCACTTGACCGTCCAACAGGCGGCGATGTCTACTTTGACGGGAAGAAGATAACGGGTCTTTCCGACAAGGAGATGGATAAGCTGAGAAGAAACGATATGTCGTTTGTTTTCCAGTCTGTAGCGCTTATACCGACAATGACGGCGTATGAGAACGTTGAGTTTGCAATGCGGCTTGTGGGTATGCCTTATGCGGAGCGTGTAAAGCGGGCGAAGGAATGCCTTGTAAGAGTGGGACTTGAAAAGCGTATGCACCACAGACCCGGAGAGCTTTCTGGCGGTGAGCAGCAGAGAGTGGCGATAGCGAGGGCGATCTCGCACAAGCCGAAGCTGATATTTGCGGATGAGCCTACTGCGGCGCTTGATATGCCTACGGGACTTGCGGTTATGAATCTGTTTAAAGAGCTTGTACATACGGACGGGCTTACAATAGTGATGACAACGCACGACACTGCGATGATGGAGCAGTGCGACGTGGTTTATACACTTGACGACGGACGCATTACAGACGTCAGAAAGCAGGTGGAGTGATGCCTCATAGAATGATGCTTGCACCGCCCGAAAATGTGATGGTGCAATGTGAGAACCTTGTCAAGATATATAAGACGACCGATGTTGAGGTAATGGCTTTACAGGGACTTGACCTCACGGTTGAGCGTGGAGAGCTGATGGGCATCGTCGGTGCGAGCGGAAGCGGTAAATCAACGCTTCTGAATATGCTCGGTGCGCTCGATAAGCCTTCGGCGGGAAGTCTTTACGTTGACGGTAAGGATCTTCTTAAATTTGATGAAAAGGATCTTATAAAATATAAGAGAGAAACGGTCGGTTTCGTGTGGCAGAACAACGCCAGAAACCTTATACCGTATCTTACGGCGATACAGAACGTTGAAATGCCGCTTTTACTTTCGGGACACAAGAACCGAAGGGAGAGAGCGGAGGAGCTGCTCGACATGGTAGGGCTTTCAGCGAGAAAGAACTCGGTACTCGGTCAGCTTTCGGGCGGTGAGCAGCAACGAGTGGCTATCGCCATAGCGCTTTCAAACAATCCCAGCCTGCTCCTTGCGGACGAACCTACGGGTGCGGTCGATACCAAGACGGCGGCGATGGTGCTTGATGTTTTCAAGCAGCTAAACCGTCAGACAGGCGTTACCATTATAATAGTAACACACGATACAAATCTGTCGAAGTCGATCGACCGTGTTGTTGCTATCCGTGACGGCCGTACATCGAGCGAGATGCTGAGAAAGAAAACCGAGATCCTCTCATTCGGGGAACTCGAAAAGATGAGCGAGCAGCAAAGGGCGGAGCATGAAAAGCTCATGCAGCAAAGCGGCTCGGATCAAGAGGAGCTTGTTGTTCTTGACAGAGCAGGCAGACTCCAGATACCAAAAGAATATCTCGAGGCTCTGGGTATAAGGGGCGGAGATAAAGTGCGTGTTGAGCTTGAGGACGGAAAAATTTCCGTTTACAACTCGGACTACAATATGCACGGATAAATTCCTTAACTCGTCGAAATTAGCATATTTTCGATTGGACATAAACGACAACTATCAGAAAGGTGGATTATTACTGTGGCAACAAAAGTCAGCAGGATGAAAAGAACATTAGCGGGTATATTGTCATGTGCGACACTCGTATCCTCATTGTCACTTACATCAACCGCAGTCAGCGCAGAAGCGACAACAGATACTTCTGCCGGACAATCCGAGGAAAGCAAAACCGATAGCTCAGTGAGCGAAATCACAATCACCGGTATGGAGGGCAAGTACAGCACTTATTACAACAGTCATAAGGACGCCGCAAAGCCCAAGAAGGAAATCACTATCTATGCTACCGACTACAAGGAAGGTACGATAGACGGCACATCCTTCGTCAACAACGTATCGGAGATGACAGCCGAGCAGGCTGCAGCCATAATGCCTGCACTTGAGGAGATCACTCAAAAATCAGGCGACGGCTTCAACGGAATCAAGGCATTCCTCGCAGAAGATACCGATCTCAAGACAGATCACTACTCAACGATAAAGTGGAAGAGCGACAAGCTCACGCTTACATATGAGTTCAATGTCGAGGAAACGGGTCTTTACAATCTTGAGACTATCTATTATCCTATCGAGGGCAATGAATCAAAGAATACCGTTCTTGACATAGGTCTTAAGATAGACGGCGAATATCCTTTCGCAGCGGCACAGGACATCACGCTCGACCGTTACTGGAAGGACGAGAGAGAGATAACCCGTGACAGCAAGGACAACGATCTTCGTCCCGGACAGGTAACCTATGATTGCTGGATAAAGTATCCTATCAAGGACAAGGAAGGTCTTTACAACGAGCCTTACTACTTCTATCTTGAAAAAGGCAAGCACACAATGACACTTGAGGGTATCAGAACCTACGGTGTTTTCCATTCGTTTACGTTCAAAAACTACGATGAGCTTGTAAGCTACGATTCAATCAAGCCCACAGATGATCAGCTTCAGAACACTCCCGCACTTTCTTCAAAGAACGAGGAGCTGGGAACGAACACCATCTTCCTTCAGGCTGAGGAGTCTGAATACAAGACAGCATCGACATTATATGCTACTTACGACAGAACGACCTACATGACAAATCCCAACCACCCGACCAAGCAGCGTTACAATACTATCGGTCAGGCAACGTGGAGTAAGGCAACACAGGCAATCACCTACAAGTTCAAGGTTGAAAACGACGGTTATTACCGCTTCAACTTCAAGGCAAGACAGAATCAGATGAGAGGCTTCTTCTCAAACAGAAGAATCTACATTGACGGAAAGGTTCCGTGCAAGGAGCTTGACGATGTTAGGTTCATCTATTCTCCGGACTGGTACAACCTCACTCCCCAGGACGAGAACGGCAACGATATTTACGTTTATCTGACAGCGGGCGAGGAGCACGAGCTGACGCTTGAGGCTATACCCGGTTCAATCGGCGCGGTTATGCAGAGACTTGACGACCTTATACTCGAGCTCAACCAGTACTACAGAAGAATACTTATGATAACGGGTCCCAACCCCGATGAATACAAGGATTACTTTGTAGAAAGGAAGATACCCGGTATTCAGGACGCATTCCGGAGAATAGTTGATTCTCTGCGTGCGGAGAAGGCAAGCATCGAGAACCTTACAAAGAAGGGCTCTGAGGCATCGGCGCTTGAAACAATGTGTATCTACCTTGAAAGATGTATAAAGAGCCCTGAGGATATTCCGATAATGGCAAGCAGTATCAAGGACAGCATCTCGTCTATATCGGCGTGGATGCGTGACTACCGTGGTCAGCCCCTTGAGCTTGACTACATAGAGGTGGCAACCTGCCACGAGGATTTCGCATCACCGTACGGCAACTTCTTCGGTGAACTTGCATTCGGCTTCAACGCATTTATCGGTTCGTTCTTCGAGGATTATACGAACCTTTCGGATTCAAGTGCAACATCGCTCGACGTATGGGTATCACTTGCCCGTGACCAGGCAACCGTTGTAAAGAACCTTGTTGACAACAAGTTCAACTCGAATCCCGACTATAACGGAACACAGGCTTCAATCAACCTTGTACAAGGTTCTGTACTTGAAGCAACGCTCGCAGGCAAGGGTCCTGAAATCGCACTGTTCATCGGCGGCGACTTCCCGATACAGCTCGCTGCGAGAGGACTGCTCCTTGATATGACGCAGTTCAAGGATTATGAGGCGGTAACAAAGAGATTTGCGAAGGACGCAATGACGCTGTACGAATATAACGATGGTGTATCGACAGGCGTTTACGGTCTCCCCGTTTCACAGACATTCCCGATGCTGTTCTACAGAACAGACGTACTTAAGGAGCTTGGATATGAGAATCCTCCCGAAACATGGGATCAGCTCACAGATATGCTCCCGACATTACAGAGAAAGTACCTTGACGTAGGTCTTATACTTCCTCAGAACGTTTCATCGAACACGTTTGACTCAGGTAACACATTCATTATGCTGATGCTCCAGACAGGTCAGGACATCTACAACAAGGACCTTTACACAACGGACTACAACAGCATGAAAACTACCGACATAAAGAACGTAAACCTCACGAACTTCATGACTCAGGATTCTATCAGAGTATTTGAGCAGTGGACAAAGTTCTACACGGTATTCAGTTTTGATCAGACATTCGACGCATTCTCACGTTTCAGAACAGGTGAGATGCCCCTCGTTGTTCAGCCCTATACGTTCTACAACCAGCTGTCAGTTGCAGCACCCGAAATCAAGGGTCTGTGGGACTTCACACTGGTACCCGGAACAAAGCAGGCAGACGGAACAATAAATCACGCTGTAAACTCTGCAGGCAGTGGTGCGGTAATATTCAACAAGGTTTCAAATCAGGCTGCAGCCTGGGATTTCGTAAAGTGGTTCACAAGTACGGATATTCAGGTTGACTACGGTAAGCAGATCGAAGCTCTTATGGGTCCCCTGGGACGTTTCGATACGGCAAACGTAGAAGCTCTTGAACAGCTCCCTTGGTCAACTGCCGAGTATGAGAAGATCTCATCACAGCAGAGCTACCTCAAGGAAGTACCGATCATTCCCGCATCCTATGCAGTAACAAGACACATCAACAACGCATTCAGAATGGTTGTTAACGATGCAGGTAACCCCAGATACACGCTTATGAGCTACAACGATCAGATTAAGTCTGAGATCGTAAGAAAGTATCAGGAATTATCGTCCATCAAAAAATGATCTTGAAAAGCGGTGAGGGCTTTTCGCCCTCACAGGCTTTGCTGAATTATAGAGGAGGTTATCGGTTTGTTTAACAGAGAAAAGCCGCAGTATATTGAAGACAGCAAGGTCAGATATACACTGCGTGAGATGAAGAAGAACGCAAGCGTATATGTACTTCTTGCGCCCTACTTCATACTCTTTACGATCTTTACGATCATACCGGTGTTGCTTTCGTTGCCTATGGGCTTTACGAACTTCAACATGGTACAGTTCCCCCAGTTTGTGGGACTGAGCAATTTCTATTCGCTGATACTTGAGGACGAGGTCTTCTTAAAGGCGATACAGAATACGCTCGTATTCGCAATTATAACAGGTCCGTTAAGCTATATCATGTGCTTTATACTGGCATGGCTTATCAACGAAATGCCCAGAGCATTAAAGACAATGTTCACATTTATCTTCTATGCGCCGACTCTGGCAGGTAACATCTATACCACATGGCAGCTCATATTCTCGGGCGATACATACGGTATAGCAAACTCTTATCTGCTTGACCTTGGTATCATAAACAGCGCACGTCAGTGGCTGACAGACGCAAACTACATCATGGGTGTTGTAATCGTCGTTCAGCTGTGGATGTCGCTTGGTGCCGGATTCCTTGCGCTTCGTGCAGGTCTTCAGGGTATACCTAAGGACAGATACGAGGCGGGTGCTATCGAAGGCATCAAGAACCGTACACAGCAGTTACTGCTCGTTACGGTGCCGGCAATGGGCCCTCAGCTGCTGTTCGCAGCGGTTATGCAGATCACCGCTTCCTTCACAGCCGGTGATGTAGGTCGTTTCCTTACCGCATTCCCTTCAACAGACTATGCGGCACACACGATCATGACACACGCTTATGACTACGGTTCAATACGTTATGAGATGGGTTACTCATCGGCTATATGCTTCGTATTGTTCGCAGTAATGCTGCTTGCCAACTGGGGTATCAAGAAGGTACTCGGCAAGTACCTTGACTGATCGGAGGATCTCACATTATGAATTTCTCTCTAAGAAAGGAAGGCAGTTATGAAAATAACTAAGAGGAGAAGAAAAAGATATGGCGGTTCTCTGGGCGGCGACATTTTCATATTTGTAGTGCTCGCTCTGCTGGGTCTGTTCATGATCTTCCCCATTTATCTTTCTGTTATACAGTCACTGAAGCCTGTTGAGGAGCTGTTCCTCTTCCCGCCCAGACTATATGTACAGAACATCACGGATCAGAACTTTGCTGATCTGCTTGCTACGGCATCCAACATGTGGGTACCGTTCTCAAGATACATTTTCAACTCTGTATTTGTAGCTGTAGTAGTTACAGTTGCACAGCTTTTATTCTCGTCATCGGCGGCATATGCGCTTTCAAAGGTTGCATTCCCCGGTGCGAAGGCGCTCAACAAGATAATCGAGGTTGCCCTTCTGTTCACATCTACCGTACTTTACATCATGCAGTACATGGTAATGGCAACACTTGGTATGATCGATACATACTTTGCAATCATTCTGCCGTACATCGCAACGCCTATGGGACTGTTCCTTATGCGTCAGTTCATGGGACAGCTGCCCGACAGTATGATAGAGGCCGCAAAGCTGGACGGCGCAAGCCACATCAGAATCTGCTGGCAGATAGTAATGCCCAACGTTAAACCCGCTTGGCTGACACTTCTGATATTCGCTTTCCAGGGCGCATGGCAGATTACAGGTTATTCATTCATTTATAATGAGGCATTAAAACCCATTCCGACCGTTATGCAGCAGATAAGTGCCGCCGGTATTGCCCGTGCGGGCGTTGCGGCAGCC
>OGOV01001547.1_pt1 | contig 19951 bp, 22 predicted proteins | sample 1552711 | NCBI WGS metagenome assembly OGOV01 (sample SAMEA2580216, study PRJEB22360) | human gut metagenome | biome: human gut; feature: human-associated habitat; material: faeces | place: Denmark | collected 2008/2010 | reverse complement strand
GTGATGACGGTCATCGCGCCCACAGCCACATCGCCGCCGTAGCGGGCGAGGCTGGAGCTGAAACTGATGGAGAGCAAACTCTCCGTCGAGAGCATGACGAAGGACGAGATGCCCAGCCCCAGCACCGGCAGGATGATGTTCCGCTCCACTTTGAGGTTTTCTTTCCGCAGCTTGAGGATGGTCTTGGGGCCGGTGAGGAACTTCAATATCCAGCAGGCACCCACGGCCTGACTGAGCACCGTCGCCACTGCCGCACCCCGGACGCCCCAGCCAAGACCAAAAATCAGGATGGGGTCGAGGATGATGTTGATGACTGCGCCGATGACTGTCGTGAGCATACTGATCTTCGCAAAGCCCTGGGTCGTGATGAAGGGGTTCATGCCCATGACCAGCAGCACGAACACCGAGCCGAGGATGTAGATGCGGCCATAGGCCACCGCATAGGGGAGAGTGGCGTCGCTGGCACCGAAGAGCCGCAGCAGGGCGGGCGCACCGGCATAGAAGCCCGCCGTCAGCACCACAGCGAAAAACAGCAGCATGGTAAAGCTGTTGCCGATGATTTTTTCGGCCTCGTCTTTATTGCCCTGTCCCAGCGCGATGGCCGTGCGGGGCGCACCGCCCGCGCCGATGAGCATGGCGAAGGCGTTCAGGAGCATAAGGATCGGCGCAAACAGACCCACGCCCGTCAGCGCCGCCGCACCGATGCCCTCGATGTGGCCGATGTAAATGCGGTCTACGATGTTATAGAGCAGATTGACCACCTGCGCCACCACGGCGGGTATCATCAACTGCAAAAGCAGGGGCTTGACTGGCCCGCTGCCCATATCCTGTCGATTCTGTGCCATAGGTTCTCCTTTGAGTATATACTTCAAATTTGAAATAAATATAGCACACCCCGTTCTGCCTGTCAAGCAGAAGGGAAAGGGCTTTTTGTATTTCCAGTTGACGGAAAGGCGGGATTTTGCTATAATAATTAAGCTGTATTGTGAATATGGAGCATTACTCAAGTGGTCGTAAGAGGTCGCACTCGAAATGCGATAGGCCGGGAGACCGGTGCCAGGGTTCGACTCCCTGATGCTCCGCCAAATCGAATGGACAGATGGATTTTATTCGTCTGTCCATTCTTTTTTGCCGGAACATCGCCCGTCCACCCTGTCTTTGGGGCGTATGGCATCATGCTGACGCATTGCCATAGCCCAGTCCCTCCAGCATCGCCTGTGCAGACGAGAGCTTGGAAGCGTAATCGAGGTGGGCGTAAATGTTGGCGGTGGTGGAGAAGTCGCTGTGACCCAGCCATTCCTGAATCTGCTTCATGGGAACGCCGTTTGCCAGAAGAAGGCTGGCGCAGCTATGACGCAGGTCGTGGAAGCGGATAGGACGCAGCCCGTTTTTCTCCAACAGCTTCGGGAACTGCTCGGAAACGTAGTTGGGGCGGATGATGTTCCCAATCTCGTCCACACACAGATAGCCCAGATACTCCCGGTTGTAGCTTTTACCGCACAGGCGGCGGTAGGTGTCCTGCTGACCTTTCAGCATCAGCAGGCGGTCACGGATGGGCGGCACAAGGGGCAGCGTCCGCAGGCTGGACTTCGTTTTTGCACGGTCAGCCTGCACCAGAACCTTTTTTCCGTCGATGGATGCCTGCGTGACGATGTGCTTGATCTCCAGCGTGTTGGCTTCAAAGTCGATGGCATCCCATTTCAGACCCAGCACCTCGCTGCGGCGCAGACCGTAGAAGGATGCCAGCAGAACCGGAATCTCTAACTTGGTGCCCTCTGCGACCTCCGTCAAAGCATGAATCTCTTCGGCGCTGTAATAGCTGCCTTTGAACTCATTCTTCTTAGGACGCTCGACCTTATCTGCTGGGTTGGTGGGGATCAGGTCGATCTTCACCGCATACTTCAACGCCTTGTGGATGTTTGCATGATAATGGATCACGGAATTTGCCTTGACCCGTTCAAGCTGCTTGGTGTAGAAGTCCTGCAAGTCGGTGGCTTTCAGGTCTACCAGCTTGATATTGCGCTTTCGGAAATAGGGAACGATCACACGCTCCACCATTCCCTGATAGCTGGCATAGGTCGTGATTTGGATAGTGCTTTTCGTGACTTCCAGCCATTTCAGCATGAAGTCCGAAAAGAGAATGTCATCGTCTAAGCGGATCTCCGCAGGTGCGGTGGGAACCATGAAGTTCCGCCGACGTTCCTGCAAAAGAGCCTCGGCTTTCTTCTTATTCCTCTTGACGGACAGACCGGTGGCTTCCCACTTGGTCTTTCGCTTTCCAGCTGCGTCCTTGTAACTCAGAACGATGTAATAGAAGTCATTTTTTTCTTGCAGATGCCCTGCTACCATAGTGTTACCTCCTGTCTTTGCATCCACTTGAATATGTAACTTCTGCCGCTGACACCATCAGTGTACCCAACGGCAGGAGAGAATGCAAGGATGTCACGCCCGGATGGTGTGACCGGGTGCGAATCCGATGAGATAAGTCAAAAGATGTGCCTTGGGGATACGGTAGGAGCGTCCGACCTTCAAATGCTGGACGCTCCCTTTTTTCAGAATCGCATACCCGGTTTTTGTGCTGACGCTCAATATCTCGCACATCTGGTCGATGTTCAGCACGTCCGGGTAATCCCGGAGCATCACACGGTACGCATCACGGGGATTCAAATTTTCCTCACCCAAACAGATTCCCCCCTCTATAATGGAGTGTAGAGCATAACTTTATGATAGGATTTCAGCGAGATCAAGACTTGAAACAACGCCCTTCTCGATCTCCTGCATTTCATCCTGCGTAAGCCGCCCTAGGAAACGCTGTATGCGGCTTTTGTCTATCGTGAAGATCTGTTCCAACTGAACCACAGACGGCTTCTCAAAGGCTGTATTGTGGGCTATCAGAACGTGTGTGGGCTGGTATTTCTTTTTCTCGGTGCGGGAAGTCACTGTTGCCACGATAAGGGTAGGCGCATAGCAATTTCCCACATCGTTTTGCAGAACCACCACAGGGCGGCTGCCGCCCTGCTCGGAGCCGATGTGCGGGTCCATGTCTGCATAGTAAATGTCCCCTCTGAGGTATTTCCAGTCTTTTGGTATGATAGCTATCAGACCTCCTATCCTTCTATATGTAGCAAAAGCCGCCCGTTTTTGGCAGGCGGCTCTTGCAGGAAAAAAGGAGTATGCCGATAAAAGCGAGAGCATCAACGTTTTACGGGAAGGCTCAGAGAACGGCTGGAGCCGTTGTAGATCTCCAGAATCTGCTTCATGTGTCGGTCGGCGGTGTTACCCGTATCCTTTCGTGCATTTTTGGTGATGGTTTTGGGGTGCACCGTGGAGAGCCGTGCGATCAGACGCTCCCGGCTATACTCATCCCGGTACATTGCCACAAAGCGGGTGACACCGTGGAGGATACCGGAGAGGAACGAATCGGAATCGCCCCACCATGCCTCCACAATGATCTTCAGGGCTTCCTGATAGATGTCAGAACCGTAGTTCTTGTAAATATAATAGGCAGAGCGGATGCAGTAGATCTTCCACTCGGCACGGATGCCATCCAGTGCAAAAGTGGCACCAGTTGCTTCAGTGGCGGCAACAAATGCACAGGCATCCTCATCTTCTGCCACGATGTCAGCACGAAGCCGCTCACCTGCGGTCAAATCGGTGGAAATGCCCGTCTGAACAGCAAACAAAAGGGCTTCATCCTTTTTGGAAAGGCCATGAAAGACCTTGCAGAGAATCGGGAGGTCATGACCGCCATTGCAGGCGATACGCGCTTCGATGGTGTTCTGGCCGTCAAAGACATGATAGCGACCATCACGGTAGCTGACTCTCGGTTCGTTGGCAACGTACTCCGAAAAGGTAGCAGAAATCTCCTCCACCTTTCTGGTGCGCAAAACACGCTGATATTCAGCGCAGGGGGTCAAGAGTGCGCTGTCAATGTAGCGCATCTCGCAAACACATTCGGGCAGCTTGGCAAGGTTCAGATTAGAAATCATCATAGCACTCTCTCCTTTATCGTCTGAAGATAGGCTGAAGTGTCATCAATCAGAGAAAGAATGGCACTTCGGCAGTTGTTGTCCTCAAAAACATCGGGATAGTCTTTAAATACGAGATTCCAGCGGCGGATAAAATCCTCCTTTGCGCCCTGAACTTCGCACATCATAATCGAGCCGTTTGCAACGGTCGCTTTATGGTGGCGGTTGTCAATGGATTGCTGTAGTCGTTTTCGATCTTCGTCTGTAAGACAGCGTTTGTGACCTTGGATACTCCTTTTGAAATCCGGGGGCGAATTGCTTACCGGCACAATTTCATCCTCGGTATGGACTTCATTGGAATCAGGAGCATCGTCGGCAGCAACATCGGATTTTTCCGGGCTTGTCGGCTTCTTTGCTTTCCGGTCCTTCTTGGGTTTGCGCAGCTCCTTGATGATTGCCGGGATTTCTTCTTTTGGGGTTTGCGCCAAAGCGGTGATCTCGGCATCGGTAGCCTTGATATGCCCGGTCAGGATTTCCTCCATTGCACCGGGGACGGCAGCTTCCGCCGCATCAACGCCTTTGGCATATTTTTCTGCTCGCTGCACAAATTTGGAGTTCACGCCATTTCGTTCGGCAATCCGCTCGCAAGTTCGTTTGTGTAAATCAATGTGGACATTTTGTCCACATTGATTTACTTTGTTCTGATTTCCAACGGGTGCGCCAACCGAGAGCTTTTCATTCTCGTAGGCTTTCCCCATCAAAAATTTCCGGCGTTCGGGGTCAAGATTTCTGCGACCTAACTGGTTCTGGCAAATCCATGCCAGTGCAGCGTAACGGTCGGGCAACTGGATTTCCTTCACTTCAAAAGCGATTTCCGGGTGATGCTTGAGGATGCGATACCGGGAATGTCCATCCAGTATGTAACCCTTCCAGATGATGAGTGGGTTCAGAAGCCGCCGCTCCTGAATCATGTTTTGCTCTAAGATGTGTTCCTCCTCGGCGTTCAGCGGAGGGATCTTGCCCTGAAACTCCGGGTCGATCTTAAGCGCATTCAGATTCGTCATCAAACCGTCCCTTCTTAAAGTAGGTGGATTTCGGGCTGGATGTAGTAGTCGTAGCCAAAGTTGGTCTGGCAGTAGGTGCAGGGTTCCTTGGTGAGCTGATAGGGGTCTGCACGGCGGACACGGATGCCACGCGTGTTCCGAAAGGCATTCAGGCAGCGGGGGCAGAGGGTGGTCAGGGTCGATTCGTCGGTCTTGTGGGTAAAAGTACGGCTCATAATCATTACCTCCGTGTCATCAGAATGAATATTCGATATGGAAAAAGCCCACTGCCTTGATTCAGAAAAATCCCGGTGGTGGGCTTTGAAGATTTTGTTTTAAGTGTCCCACCCTATTTGTCCTCGACGCCCGGTGGGTTTGGAATACACCTCGGTGAGGGGGACTGCCCCCTTCCTCTCATTGGCCTTTCAGCCACCCCGCCTTCTTTATGGCCGGGCCGCGAATTACGGAAGTTTCATTGTTTTGTCCGAGGGAATGATATTCAATTTTCAAGGTACGTCTTACAGCTTCGGGCTTCTCCCCGTCTGGGGTGTTGCCCTTGCTGTGACCATAGTGTACCTGAAAATTGAATGCTTTTTTAGGACGTAACTGGTCCGCTTTTTTACTCTAAAACCGGACCTATCACGTCCGGTTTTGTGCAAAATTATGCATACTTGCGCTTTGTTTACTTTTACAATTTTCAAAAATGGGATTTTACTTTTTTCAAAGAAAAAAGCCCTTCCAGATAGCAACTCATTTGAGCCGACTATCCAGAAGGGCAGTCATGTGTAATTATAAATCGTCCGCAACGGCATCTAAGCTACGCGCGATACGATGCAATTTTGTACAGATTTTCTTCTTTAACAGTTCTTCTTCCTCAGAGGGGGACTTTCCCACAATCAAGTAGTCCAGCGTGGTACGAAAAGTCTCCTTGACCTCAACAAAAAGGTCAATCGACGGTGCTTCTTCCCCTCGTTCAATTCGACGGAGGTGACGGTCACTGATATTCAGTTTGATTGCCAACTCCTCCTGCGTCATGCCTTTGACCTTGCGCAGGTGCTGGATACGTTTGCCGGTGGCGTAAGAATCAAAGTACATAAGCCAGCCCTCCGAACCCAAAGTGCGGGTGTTCGCGCCAGCGATGCCACTCGTGCATGGGTTCAGAGGCTTTGCAGCCAAAGGGGGCTTGCGTTACAATTTTTGAAATCTTAAACATCTTCGTCCTCGCTTTCTGTCGTTAAAGGCATAGTGGGGGCGGAGTTGAAAGAAAAAACGGGCGACAAAAATCAGACCCGCGTCACCTCGCCGCCACGACTTAATAGCGAGATGCTCGAAATCTAATTTTGCCACCCTGCGCAGAGCGTTTTTCCTTTCGTTGATAGGAACGGAAAAATTGTCCCTATACTAATAATGACAAAAAATGCCCATTTGTATGGGTATTATGCGAAAATTTCACAGTTCTCTCGCAATTTCGCTAATGCAGCTTGAATGCTTTCATTTACACTGCCTCTTGTAACACCCTCCAAGTGCGCGATTTCTTCTATTGTCTTATTATGGTGATAACGCTCGATCAGTCGTTTTATCTGTTTTTCAGAAAGCATCCGAAACGTATCACCAAGCTGCGTTAGCTGCCACCTCTTTTCCACTGTATCACAGGGGTCATTTAGAAAGTGCAGCACATCACATTCATATTGAGCATAAGGATTGTCCAAGGAGTGCTGTGCATGATAACGACACACTTGGCGCAAATGCGCTTTTTCGCGCCGAACCATTTCGTGCATGACTTCAAATATTTCTTGTGTCACCTCAATAAAGCAGTCTTGCTGGTGTGCATCGGGATAGTGGTCTTTCAAATTGATTTCTGGCATCGTGTTCCCTCCTTATACGAGCGGACAAGCGGTGTCGAGCCGAGATAATAATATAAATAAAGATGGCAATATGAGATTCGGCTTGCACTCTATCGAGGATGCCACGAAAATCATATTGCCACCCAAAGTCATTCTGCGAATACGTTACAAAGTCTGTGTATGTTGAACAGAGCATTTGTTTGGCTCATCGGCTATGGAGTCATCATCTTTCAAGGGGCGCTGTGCTTGATAGAGCCATCCAAAGCATTCGGGTGGCCACGCTTCCATGTCTTTTTTGATCATTTTCTGAATCAAAATTTTAGCGTATCTTTTTGTTGTTACATTCATATGTAGCATCCTCCATTTTATGCTGGCTGACCTTATTATAATGTGCAACAATCAGAGAAATTGCATCTGCAATTAAAGCTGCTGCTACACAACGGAACAAATTGCCTAAATAGATTATATCAAAAAGGCAGATTAAATTTATAACAATCAGTCGAATTCGAGACTTTTTTCTTAACGCACAAATCTCGTCAATTGAAAGATGAATGCACGCATTATTACTTGGAGAATTAAACCAAACAACCAAATCTGATATTATTAGAAATATCGTTGTGGCAAGTAACGAGAAGCGATTCGAAAACCATAGACAGCAGATTTCCATACACAATGACAAAAACAAACAACGCATATATGAAGTGGCGTGGAAACCATTAGTACATGCTCTCAAAAACAAAAAACAGAATCCGAACACTATTGTTTGCACAAACCCAAAGAATAAGCCTCCTACCAGCATTAAAAGCGCCCAAGTTACCCAAGTGGTAAGCCGCTTTAACATACTATATACAAGCCATTCATAAGACTTGGGCTCTATAATGTTGAGAGCAATACATTTTAAAGCAAAACGTTTTATTAATGAATCCATATACTCTTTCTTTCCATCGGTTGTTCGTTTTATTTATGATAGCATAAAATATGTGCATTATCTGCTTTTTTGTAACAAAAACGGTATTTTATGTCATGAAACACGAGAAAATGCTATTTCCCCTGTAAACTGAAACCATCCATCTTTATAAGACATGGCGTAATCACCGCTGTATTTTTTTAGGATAAGTTTGACATTTTCCAATCCAAAGCCATGCATCTCAGGCTCTGGTTTTGTTGTGGGGATGCTGTCATTTATAATTTCAACTGGAGCAGAGGTATTACGCACCGTAAAAAAAATGTATCATTGGCCACTGCTGTAATCTGCACTATTTTCTTTCCGCTAAGTTTTTGACACGCTTCAATTGCGTTGTCTATCAGATTTGATAATAACACTACCATATCGGCTGAATCTAATGAAAGCTTTGATAAATCATTTACCTCAAAGTCCATTTCAACACCCACGCTTTCAGCAAATGAAGCCTTTGTATTAAATAGCGCATCTAAGATTGGATGGTGTGTGTTAACTAAAAGCAACCGTTCTGACTGAAATTCTTTAACGGAAACAATATACGCCTCTGCTGCTGGGTATTCATGCGTTTGCAGAAGATTATCAAGTACATTGATATGCGCACGAAAATCATGAACTTTTTTTCGTTGTGCGGCATATAGATTGCTTGCTGCTTCCATGTTTTTGATTTGAATTTGAAGTTGCTGATCTAAAGCTAATAATCGTTCCCTTGTTCTTGCAGCCTGCTCCATTTGTTCCAGCAAAAAAAGGACGGCAATATTTGCAATAAAAATCACAATGCAACAGACGGCAATCATTCCATCACTGAGAGACCGAGCGCTGGATGCATAAAGAAGCACAATTAGCATCAAAAAAGAAGAAAAAGGATACAAAAAATACAGGCTCAATTGAGAAATCCCTAAAGTAGAAGCCTCACGTGAAGATGGTTTTACCCACGAAAATTTCCGAAAAGCGAGAACGATTGTTAACTCAGATGAGTAATACAAAGCGGAGTAAATAACAAACGGAACTTGCGCATAGCCGAATTCGTTTCCTTCAATTCCATAAAGCGTAGACACAAGCATTCCCATTCCCATTGAAAGTGCATAATTTAATAAGTACTCTATCGTAACAAGAAAGAAAATATAAATCGATGTTATTTCTTGATATAAAATTCGTGCCAAGAAAAAGCTCGTTACAAGCACAATAATGATTTTTGTGCTTTGTTCGCCAGAAAACAGCAGACGGTTTAAGAACAATCCGCCAAACGAAAGCAAAACAAATGTAAGCAGAACGCCCCAAAAACGCACTCCTGTCCAACGACGTGTTGCAAAAGCATCCAAAAAGAAAACCATGCAGAGAATATCAATCAATGTAAATGCAAGACTCAACAAATACTCCATTTGTTTTCTCCTCTCCAAAGAAGATATTTTTTCTTTAATTCCGCCCGATTCTTTTCGCTAGGTGTCAACACAATTCCTCCTGCAAGTTGAATTCGATTGTGTTGAAAGATTTCAATGTATTCCATATTAACCAGATAGCTCTTTTGTATTCTTAAAAAGCCCAACATCTCCATTCTTTTCTCCATGTTGGTCATACTTTCATAGAAGCGATAAGTGGCATGACCGTTATGCACCAAATGCATCACAATAATTCGCCCCTCTGATTCAAGGTATAGAATATCGTGAATCGGGATATCAATACTCTCAGCGTTGATTTTGATTGTAACAACTTTACGACATTTTAACATTTCTTGAACAGCAAGATCAAAAAACTCTACCAAACGAATTGAAATATCCGATTTTAATAGGTAACGGAACGCCTTGACCTCATATCCTTCGGGCGCATATTGAATAAAATTTGTTACAAAAATAATGACGGCTCTCAGTTGAACGAGTCGCAAATTTTTAGCCAATGTAATTCCATTCATGCCAGGCATATCAATGTCCAAAAAGGCAATGTCAATAATTTCCAGAACATTCACACATTCAGGCTGCGTATATGAATATAGTTTGGCCGAAATGCATTTTTCTTGGCATCGCGTCTGTAGCATTGTTGTTATCGTATTAACGGCATTTTCATTATCATCACATATCAAAATATTCATCTGTTTTTCCCTCCAACGAACATGGGCCAAACCGGATTCTGAACATAGCATAACTTTCCTACCCCCTACAAGTCAATCGAAGTTCAATATAATCGAACATTATATGTAGTATAGTACGATTATATTGAAATTTCAAATAGTACACTTTATATAGGATAGGAGTGTACTGGAATGGAGCATTATTTAGGAGAAAAGCTAAAAAAGCTGAGAGAAAGTCGTGGCTGGACGCAGGCGGACTTGGCTAAACGGTTAAATAAGGCTGTATCCACGGTCAGTGGATATGAAAGTGATGCACATGCAATTCCGTTGGATGTTCTTTCAAGCATTTCATCCTTATTTAGCATTTCAACAGATGAACTCCTAGGACTGGATGCGCCAGAACTGTTGTCTCTTTCAGGACTGACGGAAGATCAAAAGAAAACGTTGGTAAAGCTACGGGATGAATTCTTAGCACCAAGTCAACAGGGAAATGACCTTTCTCCACAACAAATGGAGATTTTGCATGATGTTATAAAAGCCTTTGGCTGATAGCTGGCTTACGATATGGCGCGAGTACGCGGCAATCATCCGTTCTGATATGTTCCCCGATGCTGGAAGTCCAGTGTTGGGGGACATATCGTTATATATGAATCCGACTTCGTTACAAATTTTCTCCATTTTGCTACAAAATTGTGGACTTTAATTAACTCTTGTGCTTTGATATAATCAATAGTTGTAATAAAATTTGAACTGGAGGTGGTTCCGGTGCAGAAGCAGTGACCATAAGACATACATTGTATAAAAACTCTATACAGGAGGAAGAACAATGAAATCTATGAAAAAGATGTTTGCACTCTTTGCAGTGTTTTCGATGATGGTCACCTGTCTTTCCCTCTCTTCCTTTGCACTGGAGCCTGACACCGTTCCGTCGGACACCACCCCCGATGCGGACGCTGCTATGAGCGAAACCGATATCGCAGCGGATGCGATTGAAGAAGATACGCTCGTTATGCCTGAATACGATGCAGTGCTGGATGATGTTATCTCTGAAATTGCTCCAGAGGCAGAGATCGTAGATTCGGTTGAATCTGATGATATTTATCCGGCGTGTGACCATAATTATGTTACGTCGCCCGTTGGAAGTCCTCGTGATGTGTATAATTCTTCTATCGGAATGCATGGAAAGGCTCAGGATTACATCCACCGTTGCACCAAGTGCGGTGAATATTACTACACTACAGAATACCGCTGGCACAGCTAAAACTATCTGTAAAAACAGGTAGAACTTCTCTTAAAATACAAATCGAAAATCATTTCTCTGCCTGCCTATGGGTAATTTGTGGGCAGGCAGGGTGTTTTCGTTTCTGCAGCGAGGATGCCTTATGAAAATCAAAGAAAGTCCATCTATCATTCTGGCGTTTCATGGGATGCTTGGCCGCAAGAAGCAGACCAGCCTATTGCTGCTTTTGCTGACACTGGTTTTCTCGTTCCTGACGGCGGCGGTGATCTACTCCGTCAGCTCTGCACAGGTATTGCAGGACACCCGCTGTGAGTTATATGGCGAATGGCAGTACCTGCGTTTGTCGGATACTGCTGCGGATGCCGCACAGGTACAAGGCGCCTTGCCTGCATCCGCACAGGTCAGCACAGTGATCCAAAACGGAATCGTTCTCGGTGCAGACGATGGTGTGGCGGGTGGTATCGGAACGGCAGACGATACCTTTGCACAGCTGGGACGTATCGTGCCGATCAGCGGTGATTTTCCCACGCAGTCCGATGAGATTGCCATGACAACGACACTGCTGGATGCGCTGGGCTGCTCCTATGACGTAGGGCAGACGGTCACGCTGAAGGTCGCTGCCAATGATTACGACCCGCTGGCAGGCTCCGGCGCAGTGATGGAAAAAGCCTATACCCTGTGCGGTGTTTTGCCTGCCTATGATGTTTATTGGAATCTGAACGGCAATCTGACCGTCAGCAGCATTGTGACAGAGCCGCTTGCCTTGGACGGGCAAAAGTTCCAGACATTTTATTATTTGAATGCAGCCGCACCCGTGACCGCTTCGACCGACCCTGCTTTAGTGGCAAACGAGTATGCCTACCCACAGGAGGATACCGTTTCATCTTCTTTGCGCTTTTTACTGGTCGCAGCGATTCTGGTCAGCTTTTTTGCAGTGGCGCAGTATTTCCTGATCGTTCTGCACAAGCGTGTACATACCATCAATACCTTCCTGACGCTGGGGGCTAAGAATCGGGATCTCCGTCTCATGTGCCTGTGGGAGGCGCTTTTTGCCGGGCTTGCAGCAGTTGCTGCTGGGTTTGCACTGGGCTGCGGTGCTGCGGCAGTCGGTCTGGGGTTGCAGAAGCACCTTTCGTTCTTAGTGGTTCCCGCTGCATCTCTTGTGCCGTTGGCGGTGCTGTTTCTGCTCTCCGTACTGCTGGGTGCACTTTTGCCTGCGGTGCTGGTTCGCTCGCAGACCGCAAAACCCAAAGAGAAGCCTGCAAAAAAATTCCGCTTGGCACAGCTGCCGCTTGCACCGCAGATCGGTGTCGGCTGCGCGGTATTGCTGATCGCCGTCAGTTGTTTGTATGTCGGCTGGCGTGTCATGCTGCCATATGATCTGGATGCACCGTATGCCTGTCTGTCCATCAAGATGAACGGAACCTCCGGGATGCCGTTTTCTCTGAAAGAGGATCTCGCTGCATTGCTCGGTGTGGAAGAGGTTTCCGCTGCAATTGATCTGACCGATACCTATACCGTGACGTCAGACAAGATCCAGTCCAGCAAGATGCTTGCCGATATCTGGGTCAAGGACAACGGTTTCTATACGGACATTCCGAGCTTGCTGCGAAATGCAGAAAAGGGAACGCTGAACACGACTGTCTGCGCCTTGCCGGAGGACGAACTGCGCCGCATTGCCGCAGATGCCGGCGTTTCGGACGAGAAAATAGAGACGCTGCTGGCAGGGGATTCTGTTTTGACCCTGTGGGGAGATTGCTATTATGACCCCGCTGCGGACGCGTACTATCAGAAGAACACCCAAACGGAGGGCAGCATTCCTGTTGAACCGGTTTTCGCAGCTGGAGACAAGTTGAGCATCCAATACCGGCGTTATACCGGGCAGGATGAAGCCGGGAATGAGGTCTACCGGACGTATACAGCCCAGCTGCCCATTGTCGGTGTCGTAAAGTCTGCGAACAGCTACACGCTGTTGACAACAGACCGGCTCATTTCCAGCGGCACGATTTTTGTCAGTACGGCTCTTTACCATAAAATGTTTGAGAGCGCAGGAAGCTACTTTATGGAAAAGGAAGGATACAGCAGCCTGAACGTGAAGCTGTCCGCTGGCAGCAATTTCTCTTTGCGTCGGTCTATTTCCTCCATTGCAACGCGCAGGAATGGTATCCTGCGTGCAGATAACTACGACCTGATCAGCCAGAGCTACACCGAGGGCACACAGAGCGCTTTCCTTGTCGGCATCCTTGCGGTATTCGGGGTCCTTCTGGGGTGTGCGCTGCTGGTGGTTTTGAATCTTTCAGCTTATGAAGTCCAGCAGCAGCGTCTGTCGCTTCTCCTGACGCTGGGCGTTTCCCCGAAAAAACTGGTGCTGTCCTATGCAAAGCTGCTGCTCCCGGTCATCGTTGGGACAACGCTGCTTGTGAACATCGTTGTCTATGCGGCAGTTTCGTGTATCGTCCCGATCCAGAGCATTCTCGACCTGATCCGTATCCATACAAACGGGCGGGTGTATGCGTTCCATAAACCTGTGGGAAGTCAGATCATGGTCAGCATTCTGCTGATGGTGTTCTGGCTGTCCGCAGCATTGCTACCGATCTTCTCCTTTATTCGTAAAAAAGCATCCAAGGGGGACATCTTATGAAGGATAAAATTCTGGAAGCTGTACAGATCTCCAAAACCTACGGGGAAGGGGAAAGCGCGGTTCACGCCCTCAGAAATAGCGACCTGACCCTTGAAAACGGTACATTTGCGTCCATCATCGGTTCCAGCGGCAGCGGAAAATCTACGCTCCTGAAAATTCTGGGAGGACTTTTGCCGCCCACCACCGGTAAGGTGCTGCTGGACGGTCAGGACATTTATGCGATGAATGCGGAGCAGCTGGCACAGGTGCGGCGGCAAAAGATCGGCTTTATTTTTCAGGACTTCCGGCTGTTCCCGGAGTACACGGTGCAGGATAATATTCTGATCCCGTTTTATCTCGACCATAGAGCGCCGGATGAACAGATGCTCCATAAGCTGACCGGAATCTTGGGTATTGGGGGCAAGCTGCACTCCCGCCCCGCGCAGCTCTCCGGTGGACAGCAGCAGCGGGTGGCGATCGCCCGTGCACTGATTGCAAAACCGCGCATCGTTTTTGCAGACGAGCCTACCGGAAATCTGGATACGCGGACGGGCGAGGATACAATGCGGCTGCTGATGGAATGCGCTGCGGAGTTTGGACAAACGCTTATCGTTGTCACGCATAACCCGGAAATTGCGCAGAAGGCGCAGCAGATCATTCGGATCGAGGATGGACAAATTCTGAGCAACATTTGATCGATTTGATTGTAAGCGCTCAATAAAACCGTGGTAGGTCAGAAGACTGGCGGTCACTCCATATCTGATGCTACACAAGGCACTCTCTATCATATAAAACGCTCAAATTCTCCCTCTGAGGTATCTTGATGAAAACGAATAGTTTTTCTTATTACATTTGGCTTTCAACCGTACAATTTTGTCATGAATTTAAAATCAATGTGATTTTGATTGTTTCTATGACATTAGGGCTACTGTTCCCTATTTTTTGTCTTGGCAACATTAATGTATTCGTACAGAACATCGAGACTATGCGTATTCAGGGGGGAGCAGATACAACCGTACTTACTTTATATGGCGAAGATGTCGCATTTCAGGATGTTCAAAGAGCTATACAAAACGTAGGAATAAAGTCGGCGGATTTTGCCCTCATTGCGTATTGCAATAGTACTGTAGACTGGAACGATGAGCGTCACAGTGAGGTGGTCTATTATACAACTGAAAACATCACAGACTTTGAAATGTTTGTACCTGTAGCAGGAGAATCCGTATTTTCTAAAAATCAAAATACATGCATTATAGAAAAAACGGATTTGGAGCAATATGGTGAGTTGTCTATAGGCGATACTGTCACGGTTGACGGTCAAGCATACAAGCTGGCGGGTGTTTATTCTTCTGTGCGCAACAACGGCAAAATTTTCCTTCCGCTTGCGCCGCAGACCAGTAAAGGCGCTTTACAGTACAGTCGAATCTATTTTCGCAATACGCAACAAAGTGATTTAGAGCGTTTGTGCACTGCGCTCGAAACCATTGGACTGAAAGTTCGTAGCGTTCGCAATGGTGAGCAGGACTTTCAAAAGCTTCTCAGTCAGTGCATCCAACAGTCAGTTCTCATATTCAGTGCGGGGGCTGTCAGCCTGCTGTTTGCAGGTCTTAACATTGGGCTCGTGCTTACCGGAAAAATCCTACACAATAAGCGGCTCATTGGCATACATATGGCGCTGGGCTCTTCTTACAGCACGGAACTTTTCTCCGCATTGGTAGAAAACCTGTTGTGTTTCGCTGCTGCGTTTATCCTTGATTTGGCGCTTGTGCAACTTTTGCGGCCAACGGTTCCCCAAACCTTTGCTCTTGCCCTTACTGCTGGTGTATACATCGGAGCGTTTGTCTTCGGAGCAGGAATGGTATTGCTTGTCACGTGGGCCACCATGCGAAATTTGAAAAGAAGAAAGCTTGTAGAATTGATGGAGAGGGTGTCATGATGTTATATCCGCTCTACCGTGCGGTGCAAAAGCTGTGGCTGAACCGTAAAACCTATCTTTTTCTGCTTATAGAGTTTGTGCTTGGCACGACAGTTGTACTTTGTGGATATTTGTCCGGCAGAGCCGCCACATACCGTTTGGAAGCCTACGAAATGCAGAGCAGAAAAAACAGTATATCCATTCAGTATTATGGCGGCGATGGTCTCAATGCTGCCGTAACACCTGAAGATTATGCCAAATTATGCGAAATATATGGCTCGGAGTATAGCTTTTCATATCTGTTGTTTGAACGAACAATCTATACATTTGAGCTACAAGAGGATAAGGTACAAGATGTCATATTATCTTCTATGGATGAGAACACTTTTGAATTCTTCTTCGGCGTACAGCCAGAACCGGATACTGTTTATTTCGGTGCGCAAATAGAAAAGGACTTGCCCAACAGATTGTTTTTTGGGCGTGATTGGTTTTTGCTTGATGAACAAGGCGCAACGATAAACGGACAGCTACTGCACACAGCAACCTTACCCGACAATTCTGATCTCTTACTATTGAGCGCTATGGAAAGTGAAAATGTGGATACCGCGCAGCTTATCGTTTTGCCGTTTTCGCAGCTAAATATGTTGACTGCCAATGCTGACGCCCCCATGGCCTATTTGAGCGTATTTTTACAAAGCGGACAGGGTATTGACGATGTACAGAGAATTGCCGATTGGCTACAAAGCCGTCATCCGTCCTACAGTTATACGGTGTCTGACCAACGCGCGGAACTCAAAAAATCCATCCGCGATATAACGCAATGGATGGAGCTGTTTGTATGGGTAGCAAAATGTTCGCTTGTCATTACAACGGTGGGCATCATTGGAGTTTTACTTATCTATGTAGAACAGCGCAGACGAGAATTCGTTATTGCGTTGACTTTGGGGGCAACACACGGTACGCTTATTTTTGAACTGTTTTGCGAAGTGTTGCTTTTTTCACTTTTGGGAGGTGTAATAAGTTTGCTGTTAACAATATTTATTGCACCGCAGCTTTCCACTGTGACATTCACAGTGCGTTTTTCCTGGACATGCGCGATACTTGCAATAGGCATAGCATTTGGAATCACGCTTATATGTTGTGTATGTACGATCCTCGGCACGCGTAGTCGCTACCCAACGAAGATTTTATAGCGCTAAAAGGAGCAAAAATGAAACCGATTCTAAAGCTGCAAGATGCAAGTAAAATTTATCGGCAGGGTGGTGTGAAAACTGTAGGGATCGAGGCGGTAAACCTTGAAATCTATCCTCACGATTTTGTCGCTATTACAGGTCGTTCAGGCTGCGGCAAATCGACTCTGCTAAACATTTTAGGCTGTATGGATGAACTGACAAGCGGCAGTTATTTCTTTGACGGCGAGGACATTACACGACTGAAAAGTAGAGCCGGCGCGGCATTACGTAACGAGAAAATTGGCTATGTATTCCAAGCATTCAACTTGGTTAATGAAATTAGCGCGCTTGAAAACGTCTGTATGCCGCTTGGTTATGCGGGTGTGTCCAAACGGGAAAGAGATGCGGTTGCACATGAACTGCTCGCACGCGTTGGCATGGCCGAAAAAGCCAACAAGCGACCAGTAAATCTTTCTGGCGGTGAACAACAGCGCGTTGCCATTGCAAGAGCGCTGGCTCGTTCGCCGCGTGTGTTACTGGCCGATGAACCTACCGGCAACTTAGACAAAGCTAACAGTCTCGCCATTATGGAACTGTTTTCCAGTTTCAATCGCAGTGGCATGACGATTGTTATGGTGACGCACTCTCCAGATGTGGCAGCGTACGCAAGTAGGCAAATACATATCTGTGATGGAAAAATCATTGAATCCTTTTTGGGAGGAACATATTGATTTGTTTATCTCACTTGGTACAACCAGCGATGTGATTTATGCGGTTATTGATTGAATATCTAACGATAGAATCAAAAGCATAACATTACCAATCAGCAGCGGCAAGCAGGGCGAGCTGGTACCAACTCGCGATTTTTGAATCAGATTTTTCAAATCCAAATTCAAAATGCTTGTTGGGCTGTGCCCAATCCCCCATCGTTCTGCATCGTGCGATGCAGGCTGCGCGTTTGTTCCAAACACTTTTATAACGAAAAAGATAGCCTAGGGCTCTCCCATGAGGGAAGAACCCTAGGCTATCTTCGTTTATCGGGACTTCGTTTTTTCAGTGTTGCTCTTCTCTTCAGCAAAGAACAGTTCTACGTTTCTCTTTGCACGAAGAAGCTCCTGCATTTCTTCTTTCGCTTTACGATAGTCCGGGTAACGTGCTTTCTTTTCTGTCAGCAGCTTGGAATATTCCGCGTCCAACTCCTTGACCTTGGGGAGTTTTTTCAAGTTAGCTTCATCAAACGCCGCTTTCGCCGCCTTGTGCAGGGTGATCTCTGCACGATGACTTTCCAGAAATCGCTTGCTGTATCCAGCCTTGCGGTAGGCATCATAGATTGGTCGCGTCTTGGCATAGTTGATGATATGAGTTTTCAGTACCGCAATTTCTGCCAGCCGCTTCTCTGACGCTTTAATGGAATCGCCCAGTTCATGATAACGGGTAGTTGCAGCATCCACACGCACCTGCATTTCCTTGATGCTGCCGATTTTATTTTCCTGTAAGAAGATCAGTGTCCGGGACATCTCTTTCAAGTTGTGCTGCTTAGCCCAGTGGGTAAAACCCGCGCCTTTTCCCTCGGCCAGTTTTGCCTGAATGTCCACCAGCATCTGAAATTTCTGCTCCGGTGCAGAGCACTTTTGCCGTGGCCGATGTTCCGCTTCTCCTGCAAGGACAGCTTTCAGTTCTTCCTCGCTGTACCCTGCTCCCAAAGTGCGGAATCGGATGAATCGTTTCTGCCGTGCGCCCTTGACGGAGGTGTACTTTCCGCGTTTGACTTCGTAGCCCTGCTGCTCCAGCTTTTGCAGAAAATCCTCGTAGTCCTTGGGCTTTTGAGCCAAGATGCTGTCAATTACACTGCATAGGCGGTCACGGTTGCTTTCTTTGGGCGGGTAGAGTGTGCGCTTCTGCCGCTCCCGGTAAGGCTTTATCTCGATGACGGAGAGCTGATGCTCTAAGCAAATCAGATCACTCACCCGCTGCACAGCCAGCCCGGACAATAAAAAATCGCGAAATTTTCGTGTTCCGTCTAGTGCAGTGGAGTTATAAATAATGTGGTTGTGGATGTGTTCCCTGTCCGTGTGGGTGGCAACAATGAAAGCGTATTTGCCCTTGGTAAACCGCATAGCAAGTTCATAGCCCACCTTGTTAGCCTCTTCTGCGGTGATCTCACCGGGGCGGAAAGATTGCCGGATCTGATAGGCGATCACATCATTTTTTTGTCTGCGCCCTGTGGCAAGTTCGTATTGCCGCTTGGACAGCATAAATTCTTCGTCTGCGGTCAAAGGGCTGCACTCATAGCTGCTGACCAGCTCTCCCCTGTTCGTTTTATCAGGATTCTTCGCGTAGTCCGTGCGGCTTTTCAGGCAGGCCGCAACCGACTTGCCCTTGTTCTTGTGCAGCGCGATCAAACGTGTTGCAGCCATTGAACGCCCCCTTTTCTTAAAAATAAATTGGAATTGACTTCAAAATCTGATACACTGGTAAAAATATCTGTGAAAGGAATCTGCCCCATGAAAAAGCACGGACATTATTGTAAAGTCTGCGGCGAGTACAAAGCAAACGAAAAGTTTTCGGGCAAAGGTCATGCAGCGCACATCTGTAAAAAGTGCGCTGCTCTGCCGCCAGATGTACGCTCTGCGCAGATGATTGAAAACAAGCTGCTTTCTTTGCCATGGAGACTTTCCAAAGAACAAGTAAAATGGCTGAACAACAAAGCCCATGACAAGCGGCCTGAGATTCGGGAACTTGCGCAGGAGCAGCTTGATATGCGCTTCCACCCGGAACGGCTTGCGCCGGACGATGCTGATGAATTTGAAGGCTTACTGCTCGATGAGGATGATGAGGACGAAGATGAGTGGTAATCCTTGTGCCAATAAAATTTATGTAACCCGCAGTGTTTGACTGCGGGCAGTGTTACAGTTCGGTCAGCTTTGCAAGAATTTGCTTGCTAATTTCTACCAGTTCATCCAGCCGGACGCGCAAGTCCTCTAAATCGGCGGCGTAGACTTGACCATTTTCATTGGCAACTTTGGCGTACTGGTTCAGATTGTTGCTGCACATCTGCAAAAGATACGCCATCCGGCGCAGCTGCGGCAGATCCAGATACAGACAATATCCGTCCAGCGCCATCTT
>OGOV01001530.1_pt1 | contig 20109 bp, 23 predicted proteins | sample 1552711 | NCBI WGS metagenome assembly OGOV01 (sample SAMEA2580216, study PRJEB22360) | human gut metagenome | biome: human gut; feature: human-associated habitat; material: faeces | place: Denmark | collected 2008/2010 | reverse complement strand
TTCACGGAAATAGGAATACTAAAAGAAAAAAAGTGCTCTAAAAGTTCCCTTGTGGAAAGGGTAAAAGAATCTGCCTGCCGGGAGAATGTTCTTTTATCAGCATATTTTTTGTTATAATTTTTTAAAATTTTATCTGAATTATTTTTGTTTGAAATCCTTTCATTTTGATTTTTTGTATTTGAAATTTTCTTGTTTTGCTTATTTTTATTTGAATTGTTTTTCTGCAAATTTTTTTGGAAAAAGATACTATTTTCGAAAAACAGTCTACGAAAGTAGGCAAGGATAGTGTATATCGTGGAAACTGCTTCACCAAGAACCATTCCCCAGGCAGCAATTCTTGCATCAGCGCCCATAATAAAAACAGAGATTGACAGAAGATAAATCCCACCCACGCGGGTAATTTGTTCCACAATCTGGCTGACTGCTGGAACACTGGAATGATTTAAGCCAATATAGTAACCATGAAGACAGGCTTTTATGGAAACAAAAGGCAGAGAAAGAGCTGCAATTTTCAGGGAAGGAGCGGCGGAGGCTTCTTTTAAAATGAATGTGCTTAAATAATCAGCACCTTCAAAAAGGGCAAACATCAGTAGAATAGAGAGGCAAAAAGAAAGAAGGCAGCCAAGTCGGACGAGATGGTGTGCGTTCTTTTTTTGTCCCTTTGCAAAAAAACGCGAGGTGAGATTAGAAATGCCAGTCTCAAATCCATGGCAGCACAAAGAAAAGCAGAGCATGTAGATTGGAAAAATAAGCTGATAAATTCCTAATTCTTTTGCACCAATTAAGTTCGAGAGGAATATTCTGTTATAGAATCCGAGTATTCTTGCCAGAAAACCAGAGAGAGTTAAGATTAATGTTCCAGTAAAAATCATTTTTTTGTATGACATAGTGACACCGCAGGCAAAGGGTTATTTGATTGTATGCGAAAATGAAGGCAACTATTCAGAAGTTGCTCATAAAAAATAGCTATCAATAAATCATGGAAAAGAGGAAAGTCTATGAAGCAGGTTTATCTCGACAATGCAGCTACGACACCGGTACGCCTGGAAGTAGAAGTGGCAATGCGACCATATTTTTGTGAAAAATATGGGAATCCTTCTGGAGTCTATCAAATGTCCTCAGAGAATCGCGGCATGATAGAAAATGTCCGTGAACAGATTGCCAAAACTTTGAATGCGTCAGCAGAAGAAATTTATTTTACATCAGGCGGAACAGAGTCTGACAACTGGGCGATAAAAGCAGCAGCACAAATGTTAAAAGAAAAAGGACGGCATATCATCACAAGTAAAATCGAGCATCATGCCATACTAAATAGCTGTGCCTATCTGGAAAAACAGGGATTTGAAGTGACTTATCTTGATGTAGACGAATGGGGAAGTATCCGACTCGATGTTCTTGAAAAAGCAATACGAAAGGACACCATACTTATTTCGGTTATGTACGCTAATAATGAAGTGGGAACGATACAAAAGATTGCACAAATTGGAAAAATCGCCGAAAAGAACGATATTTTATTTCATACAGATGCCGTACAGGCATATGGACAGCTTCTGATAGATGTAAAAAAAGAAAATATTGACCTGTTAAGTGCCAGTGCTCATAAATTTAACGGCCCCAAAGGTGTGGGATTCCTTTATATTCGTAAAAAAATCCTTCTTCCTGAATACATCCACGGTGGCAAACAGGAAAGAGATCATCGGGCAGGCACAGAAAATGTTCCGGGAATCGCTGGAATGGGAAAAGCAGCAGAAATTGCATTTACCACAAGGGAGTACCGGGAGAAAGAAATACAGCAATTAAGAGATTATTTAATACGGAGATTACAGAGAGGGATACCATACTGCCGCTTAAATGGAAGTCTTACAAACAGACTGCCAGGTAACTGTAACATCAGTTTCCAATTCATCGAAGGCAACGAACTATTACTTTTATTAGACGAAAAAAATATCTGCGCCTCCGCCGCATCTGCCTGTAGTACAGGAGACACTTCTCCATCTCACGTTCTCACTGCAATGGGAATTCCTGAGAAGCTCGCACGCGGCACTTTGCGCCTTACAATCGGTTATCAAAACACGCAGGAAGAAATAGATTACACCGTACAATGCATCAAAGAAGCAGTAGAAAAACTGCGGGAAAATGCCGAAGATTATCGAAGATACAAAGAAACTTTCCCTTGCAATATAATGTAAAATATAGTATTATAAACAACGGAAGTTTTTAAGAAAACTTCCTGTGGACCAGTAGCTCAGTTGGATAGAGCAACGGTTTCCGGAACCGTGTGTCGGGGGTTCGAGTCCCTTCTGGTTCGCTTTTTTATGCTTTTACCGGACGAAAACACCATATACTCTTATCTGTGATGTTGGTCGCGGTGTGTTGAGTGTTTGTGGAAACACTCACATCCAACACTTGCTCCGAGGTCACAGATAGGAGTATATGGTGTTTTCGTTTTCTGACTGTGATAAAAAAGTGAAAGGTGTGTAATTTGAGATGAATGCATAATAGAACCTACACAAAAATAGAAATACAGGAAAATCATGAAATACGAAATATATATACAAGAACGCAAAAAATCACAGAAATTCTGCAAAAAAGCTATCGCAGAATACGAAAAACGCCTCAGCCGTTACTGCAAAATAAGCTGTAAATTTGTAAAAAAAGAAAAAGAGTGGAACTCTCTGCTTACGAAAGATACCGGCATGAAAAAACTACTCGTACAGCCCGGCAAAGCAGAACTTACCTCAGAAAAACTCAGCGACCAGCTAAAAAAATGGGAAGGTTCAGGTATGAAAGGAGTTATGTTCTTTGTACCAGAATGGAATGAGGAAGCAACGGATAAATTTGCAGAACTGGGTACTGGTCCTATAGAACCCCTGGTCTTCTCAGACTTCACGATGTCCTCTAATATGACCGGAATGGTCTGTTCTTGCACTGGAGTCATCTCCTGAAAGTTCATAGCTTCTATTCCCTGCAGTACGTTCTCGTCTAAATTTACTTCGTCAAATCTCATAATTTATATCACTCAAATTTCGCTTCAAAGATACGATTTTTATAAATAATTAATGGTTTAATCTCTGGGACTGTTTTAACATTCTGTGTCCAAGTTAATTCCAATACAAAGATAATGGAAGTTGGGCAACTAAGAAGGGACATTCCGTTTTTTTTGTGGCATTATTTTTGTTATTAGTTGTTAGTGATGAAAAAATAGTTTATTTTTGAAAGCGATGAAGTTTCTACTGATATATGGGGTATTGTTTCTTCTTTTGTGGACAAAGGGGTCGGCAATCGACAGGGAAGAAAGCTTGACAGACTATACTGTCGAAGAAGGGATTGTGAATGAGTCTGTCCTGGTAGAAGTTCCGTCTTCAGATTTAAAAACCAACTACATTCCGTATTTTCTGTATCTGAAGGTTTTGAATCCGGCTACTCAAATCGATTTATCGGCCGGGAGTGATCAAAGCTGGAATATTTTATCTTATAAAATTCTGCACGGTGTCCAGAAAATTCATGTGCCTATGCGTTTGCAGATGTGGTATGCCTCCGAATGGATGAGGATGTTATCTGTCTGGCACGACAAGAGTTTTCTTTTGTACTTTTTAGGGAAACTTATCATTTAGCATTCTCGTTAAAAGAGGAAAAACCTGGTTCTACACAAATCAGGGGAAGGTGAAGTATGTGTAGTTCGTTCTGAGAATCGGTGACAAAAAGGGATATGCACGCAAGTGGATAAACAGGGGAGGTAAGGCTGATTCGGAAATTGTTAAATAATTAATGAAAATCAATATTATGGCAGAGAAGTTTGGATATGTAACACAGGTGATCGGACCTGTTGTGGATGTCATTTTTGAAAAGGACGGAGAGGATTTGCCTCCTATTTATGAAGCCTTACGGATAGAACGGGATAATGGCGAAAAATTGATTATCGAGGTTGAACAGCATATCGGAGAAGATACTGTCCGTTGTGTTGCGATGGATACGACCGATGGGTTGCGCAGGGGCATGAAAGCCTGGGATTTGGGACGTACACTGACGATGCCGGTGGGAAAACAAATCAAGGGACGGTTATTGAATGTCACCGGAGATGCCATCGATAAATTGGGAAAACTGGATTATACCGGTACGTTGTCTATTCATCGGGAACCGCCGAGATTCGAAGATTTAACGACGACTCAGGAGCTTTTGCTGACCGGTATCAAAGTGATCGATTTATTGGCTCCCTATTCCAAAGGAGGAAAAATCGGTTTGTTCGGTGGGGCCGGAGTCGGGAAAACGGTGCTGATCATGGAATTGATCAATAACATTGCCAAAGGGCATAATGGATATTCCGTGTTTGCCGGAGTCGGTGAACGGACTCGTGAAGGAAACGATTTGCTGAGGGAAATGATCGAATCGGGAGTAGTGAAATACGGTGAACGTTTTCAGGAAGAGATGAATGAAGGGAAATGGGACGTGAAAAGCGTGGATATGGAACAGGTGAGTCAGTCACAAGCTACCCTGGTGTTCGGACAGATGAACGAGCCCCCCGGAGCACGTTTACGGGTGGCCTTGTCGGGACTGACAGTAGCCGAGTCTTTCCGGGATTCTAACGAAGGAGGAAAGGAAATCCTGTTTTTTATCGATAATATTTTCCGGTTTACTCAGGCGGGTTCGGAAGTGTCGGCCTTGTTGGGACGTATGCCTTCGGCTGTTGGATATCAGCCGACACTGGCTTCTGAGATGGGAAAGTTACAGGAGCGGATCGCTTCTACTAAATATGGTTCTATCACTTCGGTACAGGCTATTTATGTGCCTGCCGACGACTTGACGGACCCCGCACCGGCAACGACTTTCAATTTCCTGGATGCGACAACCGTACTGAGCCGGAAGATTACCGAGCTGGGTATTTATCCTGCAGTAGATCCGCTGGAATCTTCTTCCCGTATCCTCGATCCGAATATTGTCGGGGAGGAACATTATAATACGGCCCAGCAGGTCATCGAATTGCTGCAGCATTATCAGGAATTGCAGGATATTATTGCAATTCTCGGTGTGGATGAACTTTCGGATAGTGATAAATTGGTGGTAAACCGTGCCCGGCGTGCTCAGCGTTATCTTTCACAACCGTTTCATGTGGCAGAACAATTTACCGGATTGCAGGGAGTTATGGTCCCCCTCGAAGAAACGATCCGGGGTTTTAAAATGATTCTCAGCGGAGAAATGGACGAATATCCCGAGCAGGCCTTTATGAATGCCGGAACCATCGAGGATGTGATCGAAAAAGGAAAGAAGATGATGAAAGAGGCGGCAAAGTAAAAGGTAAAAAGCTAAAAGGCTAAAGGTTATGGGCAGGTTATAGGCGGGAAGAAAGCGAAGAACTGGAGACTTGTTAGGTTGGAAATTTGTAATTTGTATAACTATGAGACTGGAAATAATATCTGCAGAAAAAGTGTTGTTTAAAGGGAATGTACAACGGGTGACTTTACCCGGTTCCCTGGGAACTTTTACTATCTTGGAACAACATGCCCCCCTGATTTCCACACTCACGCATGGAAATGTGGTTTATGATACAGGAGGAGGAGAAAAGCAACTGACGATCGATTCGGGAGTTGTCGAAGTATTGGATAATCGGATTGTCGTTTGTATTAATTAGCCGGTAACACTTGTAATTTCTGAAACGAAGTAAAATATGAAATTAATCAGGTATCTGTTAGGACTGAGTCTATTCCTGCTGGCCGGTCAATGGGTAAAGGCAGACGAAACAGCAGCAGAATCATTCAATCCCCAAAAGTCGATATTCGAACATCTGGGAGATGAATACGGATGGAATGTCTGGAATTTGCATATCCCGTTACCCGTGATTGTCAGGGATGAAGAAGGAGCATGGCATGTGTTCAGTTCTGCGAAATTAGCCGGCGGACAGGAATATGAAGGTTTTTATATTGCCGGTGAGGGAGAATACGAGGGAAAAGTGATTGCCCGGAATGCTTCCGGCCATATTTACCGGCCCTGGGATTTTTCGGTCACTAAAAATGTACTGGCCTTATTTATATGTGCTTTACTGCTTTGTTGGCTCGTCTTTCCATTGGTCCGGTGGTATAAGAAGAAACCGTATGAAGCGCCGCGGCGTGTAAAAGGAATGATGGAATTTGGAGTCGGTATGTTGTATGAGGAGTTGATTGTACCGATTTTAGGGAAAGATGCCCGGCGTTTCGGACCGTATTTGCTGACCTTATTTTTCTTTATTCTCTTGATGAATTTGATGGGCTTGATTGTTATTTTTCCGGGAGGTGCCAATCTGGCCGGAAATATGTCTGTCACTTTAGTGTTGGCTGTGTGTACTTTTGTCGTAGTCAACTTTTCAGGACGTAAGGGATATTGGAAAGATATTTTTTGGCCCGAAGTGCCGACCTGGTTGAAATGTCCGGTTCCGATGATGCCTGTCATCGAGATTTTCGGTGTGTTTACCAAACCGATTGCCTTGATGATCCGGTTGTTTGCCAATATGCTCGGTGGACATTTGATTACTTTGGTTCTGATTTCCCTGATTTTCATTTTTGCAGCGATGGGACCTGTGATTATGGGGACTTCGACCGTGATTGCCGTTGTGTTTGCTGTATTTATGGGATTTATCGATTTGTTGATTTGCTTCATACAGGCTTATGTATTTATGTTGTTGTCTGCCATTTTTATTTCTTTGGCAAGACCTGCGGAAACCGGGGCCCGGCATGAAAAATAAAAAAAGTAAAATAATATAAAATAGAATAATTTTAAAATTGAAAAGCTATGTTAAGTATGATTTTATTACAGGTCGCTGCCGGAATGAGTCTGGCAAAAGTCGGTGCTGCCATCGGCGCAGGGTTAGCTGCTATCGGTGCAGGTATAGGTATTGGGAAGATCGGGGCGAATGCCATGGACGCTATTGCCCGCCAACCCGAGCAGACCGGGAATATTCGTACGAATATGATCGTGATCGCTGCTTTGATTGAAGGTGTCGCTTTGTTTGCTATCATTGTATGTTTGTTGGCTTTGTTTATATAATCGTTTATGGGACTCTTTAAACCGGAGATCGGGTTGGTATTCTGGATGCTGGTGGTCTTTCTGATCATTCTGGCTATCCTGGCTAAATATGCCTGGCCCGTGATTATCCGAAGTATAGAACAAAGAGCGGATTTTATCGATAGTGGGGTGAAATTTACCCGCGAGGCAAAACAACGGCTGGACGAAGTGGAAACAAAAGTGGAAGAGATGCTGGCCGAAGCCCATAGAAAACAATTGGCTGCTTTACAGGAAACCGAACGGATGAAACGGGAGATGATCGAGAACGCAAAAAAAGAAGCTGCCGATGAAGTCCGGAAGATGATGGAAGAGGCAAAAGCTTCTATGGAACAGGCTAAACGGGAGGCCGAAAAACAAATGAGGCGACAGGTGAGCCGTTTGTCACTCGAGATCGCGGAGAAAGTATTGAGAAAAGATTTGTCGAAAGATACTGCTCAGGTAGAATTGGTGGATCGAATGTTGGATGAGCTGGAATCAGCTCAGAAACTGTAATGATATGGATGAAGGTTTAATAGCACGGAGATACGCTTTGGCTATGCTGAAAGTAGCACAGAAATATAATGCTGCGGAAGAGGTATATCAAAAAATGAAGACCTTCGAACAAAATTATATTTCCCATCCCGATTTACATAAGGCATTACTGAATCCGATATTGTCTCCCCGGGATAAAGAACAATTGTTGACGATCGCTATCGGGATCGAACCCGGAACGTTGTATCTGCGGGGAATCCGTTTGCTGATAAAAAATCACCGCGAGATGTATATCCGCTCTATTTGTCTGATGTACCAGAAGTTATACCGGAAGGTGTACCAGATCGGACGAATAAAGATTATCACGGCGGTTGCTTTGAAGCAGGAGACGCTGGACCGGATAAAAAAACTGGTGACGGACCGGACTTCCAGACAGATCGAATTTGTCGAAAAGGTAGATCCGGCTATTATCGGGGGCTTTGTACTCCGGGTAAATTCCATGCAGCTCGATTATTCAGTAGGCGGAGAGTTGAAAAAAATCGCAAAGCAATTGAAATAGGAGAGGATAAGTATAAATGATTAGATTATGATAAAACCAAGTGAAACATCAGATATTCTTCAGCAACAACTGGATAACGTTGATTTGAAAGCTGAATTTGAAGAAATTGGAACCGTATTGGAGGTGGGAGATGGCGTAGCCAATGTATTCGGGCTGGATAATGTAACTTCCGGCGAACTGATCGAATTTGAAAATGGGGTAAGGGGAGTAGCCATGAACCTCGAAGAAGATCAGGTGGGAGTCGTGCTTTTGAATTTGGGAGATCGTGTGAAAGAGAATTTTACGGCTAAACGCACCGGGCATATTGCTTCTATTCATGTGGGAGAAGGATTGTTGGGACGGGTAATCGATACACTGGGAGAACCCATCGACGGGGCAGGGCCGATTACCGGCGATCTGTTGGAGCTGCCTTTGGAAAGAAAGGCTCCCGGGGTAATTTATCGGCAGCCTGTTAAAGAACCTTTGCAGACAGGGATTAAAGCGGTGGATTCGATGGTACCTATCGGAAGGGGACAACGGGAACTGATTATCGGTGACCGGCAAACCGGAAAAACGGCTATCGCTATCGATACCATATTGAATCAACGTAAAAATTACCGGCAGGGTAAACCGGTTTATTGTATTTATGTCGCTGTCGGTCAGAAAGCTTCTTCTGTGGCAGCCTTGGTCAACGTATTGAAAACTCACGGAGCGATGGACTACACGGTAGTATTGGCTGCCAATGCGTCCGATTCGGCTGCCATGCGTTATTATGCACCTTTTGCCGGAGCGACGATCGGAGAATATTTCCGGGATAGCGGGAGGCATGCGCTGGTCGTATACGATGATTTGTCGAAGCAGGCTGTTGCTTATCGGGAAATCTCTTTGATTTTGCGCAGACCTTCGGGTAGAGAGGCTTATCCGGGGGATATCTTTTATTTGCACTCCCGTTTGCTTGAGCGGGCAGCCAAGATTATATCCAACGATGAGGTGGCTTCGGCGATGAACGACCTGCCCGAACCGTTGAAACCGGTGATCAAAGGCGGAGGATCACTGACCGCTTTACCGATTATCGAGACTCAGGCCGGCGATGTGTCGGCATATATTCCGACGAATGTCATCTCTATCACGGATGGCCAGATATTCCTCGAAACTTCTCTGTTTAACGAAGGAGTCCGGCCGGCAATCAATGTGGGCGTTTCAGTATCGCGGGTAGGAGGAAATGCTCAGGTGAAAGCGATGAAAAAGATTGCCGGAACCTTAAAAATCGATCAGGCTCAATACCGGGAACTCGAGTCGTTCTCCAAATTCGGAGGAGATTTGGATCCGGTCACTCAGATGGTGATCGATAAAGGACAAAAAAATGCCCGTCTATTGGTGCAACCTCAATATGCCCCGATGCCTGTAGAAGAAGAGATTGCTATTATTTATTGCGGAACCCAGGGTTTGTTACAACGGGTACCTTTAAAACATGTCGGCGATTTTGAGAAATATTTTCTCGATATTCTTCGGGTACGTTACCGGAAAGAAGTGTTGGATGAATTGAAGGTGGGACGTCTGGACGAAGTCGTCGCTGCTTTGTTGGAGGAAGTGGCTAAGGAAGTAGCCGATAAATTTGCTGCACCCGTGAAACAAACCGAACAAACCGAAGAATTTGTAGATAAGTAAAAAAGAGAAGAATGGCAACGATGCGTGAACTGAAAGGAAGGATCAATTCTGTCCATTCCTCTCAGAAAATTACCGGAGCAATGAAGATGATTTCTTCTGCCCGGTTGAGAAAGGCCGAGAACAAGTTACTTCAGGCCGAGCCTTATCGCCGGAAGTTATGGGAAATATATGCCCATATTGAAAAATCCGGTTGTGAGTTTCAGTCGCCATTGACAGTGAAGCGCCAGGTAAAGAAGGTGGCTATTGTTATTTTTGCTTCCGACGATGGATTGTGCGGAGCTTTCAATATCAATTTATATAAAAAATTGGTGGAGGAAGTACAGGCTTATCAGAAACGGGGTATCCGGGAAATTACCGTTTTTCCGGTCGGAAAAAAAATACTGGCTGAGGTGAAACGGATAAAGGGCATTCGCCTGGCCCGACATCCCGAAGCTTTTGAAAAGAAAGACTATATGGCGGCTACCCGGGAATTGGCCGATGAACTGATGGAAGATTTTTTGAAAGGAAAATACGACCAGGTAGGAGTTGTTTATGCACATTATAAAAGTATGGGCGTACAAATCGTGCGGTTACGTTCTTTTTTGCCGGTTATTGTAGAACCGGAAGAAAAAATAGAAACCACAGATCGGCTCGGTACCTGGTATATTTATGAACCCGGATGTGAACAAATATTAACCATGTTGTATCCCCTGATGATGCATGCTTTGATGTACGATCTGTTGATGGAAAATAAAACTTCCGAACAGGCTGCCCGTATTCTGGCGATGCAGATGGCTAATGATAATGCCGTGAAATTATTAGGTAAGTTGCAGCTGGAGTATAATAAATTGAGACAACAAGGGATTACTTCCGAACTGTTGGATATCGCTGGAGGCAGTAATCGGGAAAGTTAAGCCACTGAAGTGTTATTATATTGGATGTAAAAAATACCAACATTTAGGTATTGCAGGCTTTGTCTGTTACTAACTAACTTTGCAGATGAAAAGAATAACACATCAGTCTACTACAGAGAAAAGAAACATAGCGTACACTTATTATCGAAGCAATCTGTGATTTTAAGGAAAGGAGGTAAGCATATAATCACTCAGCTTCTCAGTCTAAAAGCATTGACGTTAAAAAACTTGTTATTATGAAACGAAATTACATTTATCTCGCATGCATGACAGTATGTATGTTCGCACTATTTGCCATCAGTTCTTGTAGCAATGAAATGGACATGCCATCAAGCAAGATAGAGCACTTGCAAAAGATGAAACAACTTTGTGCTCAATATGGTTGGACGCAGATTGAGGGAGTTTCTCAAGAAGAGGTTGATAAATTTCTTCTGTCGGAAGATTACGAAAAGACCAAGGAATTCTTTGAATTTGTGAAGACAGGAGGGGAAACAATTAATTTGACAGATCTATCTTAAGTTTCACAACAGTCCAGTTCTTCAACACGGGCGAGTGGGGTAAAGCTCACATATGTACTTCGAGGGCAACACAGTTCCCACGTCGCGACATCAACAACGGAGATGATTGTCTGGTATAATAGAAAAGAGTTGGATGTAGTTAGTACAAAAGTTCACTCTAATCCATCATGTACTATGATTCTTAGACCAAATTCAGAAGTGGTTTCAGAAGGCAGGATTACAAGTTTTAGAGGATGAAACACCAGTCGAAGGAGAATAGAGCAAGCATAGTGCTCTTCTTGCTGTTTTTGTGTTTTGTAACTCCGAGAGCAAAATCTCAGGTGTTGCTTGAGAACGACTCCTCAGTCGTTTGCAAGGTGATAGACATTGTAAATGTTGGTTTATCGACGGAGATACAAAAGAAATACGAGAAGGAATACATTGCAACATCTGTAATCGTCGGATACAACTTACGTAAGAATGAAGTGGAGTTCTATTGGTTAGATGACAGGTATGACTTCGATTTATACTCCTCACAAAAAGGCGATAGCATAACTCTGCATTATCCTCATATGTCAATAGACAATAGGAAGAGAGCAATAGCTATGGACAATCACAGTTTTCAAGAACGTATAAGAGAAAACGATAGTATCTATGTTGATATTGACTTTTTTGACATTGAAAAGAAGTTGGGGTTGCCCCCCTCTCTGGACGATGGTCTATTCCTTAAGTGGGAAATTGCAAAACGACGCTTCATGGAGCATATAATAGAAGATAACCAAGGCTTACATACATTAGATACTGAGAACGCAGATGATTTGCGTTTGTCTAAGCGTACATTCGGTCAATTATATTGTATATACATATTAATGCACAATGAAACCATAAGGAACAAAGAGTAGCCAAATGCATGATATCGAAGGAGTCGTATTCTAAAGAGTATGGCTCCTTTTTTATGAAGAAACCTCTCTTTCGTGGAGGCTCTCTCTTTTGCTAAAGAATTGAACGATAAGGAAAAGATCAACCTTGTACGGTATATAGTGCTTATGAGCAAGAACTCTTAGAGACAAGCGATGAAGAACTTAATAATGAAAGTAAACTTTTTGGACGATTATTTAGAAGAATCTTTAGTCGTACCGATAAAAGTTTAAAATGGATTGATAAGTATGATGACAGAAAGCATTTTTATAGAAGAGGTGGTGCTTGTGGTCCTTGGGTTTGCGGATATATCCTTTATGTAAATCAAGGCAAAGATAAATATGATTTCTTTTATAATAATGCTTCTTCATTTGGAGAGTTTGGTATTCTAAATTTTGCTTTGCGTCTTTTCGGAAGACCGATGACTCCGGGAGAAATGGGGAGGACAATGCCCATTGCTTCCAATGGGAAAATATGGATTAATCCAGCTCTGTGCTTTGCTGATCTTTTTGCATATGACCAAATAAAGCATTATAAGAAACCCGCAATCAGATTGTGTGGTTCTGGTGGGCAATTGCATTGGACTTTAGCTTATGGTGCAAAACAGACTGGTTCTTGGTTGTGGAGAAACTATTATTTCCTTCAGATAGATAATGGCGCAAAAGTAGGCGTGCCAGGAGACAAGAAGAATGGCGGCAACTATACAAAGGTTGATTGGTGGAATCCTTGGTTAATGGTTTGGGATTAATTTAAAGATGCAACAAAATGAAGAAGATCTTCTCTTTACAATTGTGTGTTTGGCTTTTTCTTACAATATTGTTTTCCCAATGTACAAAGGTTGATTTAGAGGAAGGAGTACGCAAAACAACTATTCTTCGGCATAATTATATTGCAATAACCACAAAAGATGATATTCCCGGAGAAGTGGAAGTGCATTATAGTATACTGGGCAATAATGGTCAAAATGAAGTCAAAACAGAGAGATTTCATACTAATATTGCCGCGAATCGAAAATATATACACGTATGAAACTATTGAAATACGGCTTTTACTTACTTGCTATCGCAGCATCGGCAGTATCGTGTACACGCAAGGACGGCGATTGGGATCCGATCAAGACGGACTGTCGGGAAATAACCGTTCCGCCGCAGGGAGGCTCGGCCGTCGTGACGATGAAAAATTACAAAGGCTGGTGGATTTCCACCGTCCAATACGAAGCGAAGGGCGAAAACCTGATGATTCACGGCGAGGATTTCGGATTTATGAAGTTCGAAAACGAGTGGTGCGAAATCGTCGTGCCGTCCGAAAGTCCGAACAAATTGTATATCGCCCTGAAAGAGAACGATGGACGGGAGCCGAGGAAAATCGGTATAGGAATGACGGTCGGCGATGCTTTCACAAGTATCGATATTACACAGGGAAGTGCACTTCTGACCACTCCGAACGAATGATTCTGGCGTGCATTCTCTGCATCTTCCTGTCGTATCGGCGGCGAAGGCGGCTGTTCGGAAGCAAGTGAACGGATACCTCCGAAATTGTTTCGAAGGCGGATTCGGGCGATTGCGAAGCCGATTTCTCCGTTTCGGTAAGATTCTGATTGTATAGCCGTTTTATGCCAGATATTTTTGCGACAAAAAATATGAGCAAGATGATTATCGAAACGATCGAACGGCTGTCTATCGATGTATTCGTTACAGACATGGCGATTACGGCGGTTGTCATTGCGACAATCGCTCTTTCGCTTTTGGCGAGTCCGTTTTGCCAATAATCCCAACAGTCATGGAACGAAAAGAAACATATATCGAAATCCTGCGATTGAATATATATTATGTGGAAACAAAAATTGAAAATCTGCGGCATCAATCTGACAGCATATAGTGTGGCTCTTGTCATCATGCTGCTGTTGTCTGTTTGCTCAAAATCATACGGGCAGGAAAAACGTGTACTTTCCTTTGACCGTACAAAACAGACCGTGACGGGCATAGACACGACCAAACTGTCGGTTTATGAACATGAGAAGGCATTTTTGTTTCCACATTTTGATGCCATTCCCCAAATGCCCGGAACGCTTTTGGACTTTCGTCCTGATTATACACGGAGTTTTCCCGTTGACCGTTCATCCCTGCATAAAGGTGAATACAATGTCGGCGGGATTATCCATCGGTTTAACAAAGTGGATGTTTGGGGGCGTGGCAGGCAGGAAAACATCATAGGAGTCGGCGTATCGAACTATGCCGAAGTCAAAACGGTGTATTCTCCAAACGAGAAATGGAAATTGGGGCTGTGCCTCTATGCGCATAAACTGAGCATTCCCCGTTCGAGTAGCAATACATTCGGAATCGGCACCGATGTTTCCTATCAATTCCTCCCCCAAACATCGCTCCATCTCTTCGGCACCTATTATTGCACCTACTTTCCGGGAGTAAAACCGATGAAGAGGATAGACGGCTACCATTATGGCGGTTACCTCTCATTCGATTTGGCAGAGCGGTGGGCAATGGACGTGGGCATGAGAAGCTATGGCGGCAATGGGTCTCACCGGCAATGGACTGTACCGATAATACGTCCGTCGTATAAGCACAACGGGCGCGAAATAAACGCGGATTTTGGTGGAATGTTCCAGCAAATCGTGAAAGGTCTATTCTTTAATCATTGATAATATGAAACAGAAAAAAAGCAAAATAACGACTGTTGCTATATGGATTCTGCTATGCGGATGGATAATGTGCATGAGTTCATGCGGGAGTCTGCTTTATAATCCATCCAACAAAGCGGAACAAGTGACAGTGACTATTAAACAGCCTATCAAATAGGCTTAAACCATAAGAAAAAGGATGAGAAATATTGTAACAATAATTTTAATCTGCTTTCTCTCTTTTCCTGCCTTTGGGCAAGAGATTGAGAATTCGCACAAAGATAAAACGTACAAGAACATTTATTTGGAACTATTGGGCGCTTCAAATATGATTGGTGTTTCTTATGACACAAGAATAAAGCCCGGTTCAGCTTTCGGCTATCGTGCCGGAATATCCTATTTTTATGGGACGAACTACAATTCCAATGAAGGACATGGTTTTTCCGTGCCATTGGAGTTTAATTGCATTTTAGGTAAACGGCGCAGCAAGTTTGAAGCCGGAACTGGCATCAATATGGGGCTGTATTCTATAAAGGAAACTTATTGGGTTAACAGCGAGGGAAATGTCAGCATTATCGAACCGGTTACTCAGATAGTTGAATCACGGAATACTTTCGGATACTATATCTTTTTAAATATCGGATACCGCTATCAACGGGAAAGTGGTTTTATGTTCCGTGCCGGCATCAGTCCTTCATTCAATTTTGGAGACAAATACGGATTGCGTAAAACCCCACTATTGTATCCTTATCTGAGTTTTGGCTATACTTTCAAATAACGCCAATAGTTCAAAATGGAGAATCCGCTTTCTTTGAGACTTATAAAAGAAGAACAAGAGTCATCAGAAAAACTGTTGGAACTACTGGTGTCATCAACGCATTCTCCCAAAGGCAGATTTTCAAAAGAGGACAGTTACATTATGCTGAAAAGAAAGATGGAAACAACAAAAAAAGAAAACACCGTGAAACTGGTATTGCCATTTCCCCATTTCTTGTGGATGATTGGCACTAACCCCGGCATCTCCAAAGAGAAAGCAGTGCTGCATGAGCCGCAAACGGAACAAGAAAATATAAACAGAGAACATACAAATTATGAAGAAGAAAAATGATGCAGATATGCTGGCCGCTATAGTCCAGGCATCGAATCGTCATGCCATGCGCCCGGCACTGGTTATTGACGACCGGACTTATACCTATCAGGAATTGTTTGGATTGGCTGGAAGCATTTGTGAAACGCTGAGGAATCTCAAAGAAGACATTATCGGCATCACGGCTGAAAACCGTATGGAAACCTACGCTTCCATTTTGGCGGTGCTGTTTTCCGGAAAAACATACGTCATGTTGCATCCCGATTATCCGGCAGAACGCAACTGTCGGATAGCCCGGCAATCCGGCATTGGCCTGTTGCTCTACAGTGGAGAGAACGGCGATATACTTCCCCCTGACATCAGTGCCGGACGGGTGTGTATCTCCTCACACCGGCAAACCTCGAATTCCGGCGTGGTGACGTATGACGTTAATCCCGACGTGCCGGCTTACATCATCTTCACGTCAGGAAGTACAGGCGAACCCAAAGGCGTTCCTATATCCAGGAGGAACTTGAATGCTTTCTACAAGGCTTATCGCGCTTTAGGATGGGAGTTGGACGAAAGCGACCGTATGCTTCAGATGTTCGAACTGACATTCGATGTCTCTGTCGTGTCGTTTCTTTATCCCCTCACTCTCGGGGCATGTGTCTATGCTGTTCCGCAGAAAGGAATGAAATACCTGAACGTACTGGATATTATGGAACGCCATCGCCTTACGTTTGCGGCAGTGGCACCTTCCGTACTTCGGTTATCACGCCCTTATTTCGGGGAAATCAGTTTTCCGGACTTACGCTATCTCATCGTCACAGCCGAAGCCACTGACGTGAATCTGCTCGATGAATTTCGCCCTTGCATACCCAATGCCACGGTAATCAACCTCTACGGACCGACCGAAGCCACCATCTACTGCACTTCGTATGTAATCCCGGCTGAAGGAGCCAAACACCATAACGGCATGGCGGCAATCGGGAAGCCTTTCCCGGGTATGGACTACATGATTGCATCCCCGTCGGGCAAGCAGCTTCCTGCCGGAGAGACCGGCGAACTGTGGATTGCCGGACCGCAACTCATGTGCGGATACTGGCGTACTCCCGAAAAGGCGGCCGGATGTTTTGTTACGACTCCCTTTGGAAAACTCTATTACCGTACCGGAGACCTCTGTCAAGTTGATGCTGACGGAGATATTATTTATTGCGGCCGTAAAGACACGCAGGTAAAGATACAAGGTTTCAGAATAGAATTGGGTGAGATTGAATACCACGTTAAAGCGTTTTACAAGCATGGCTGTAACGCTGTGGTATTGCCGGTTTATGCTACGGACGGAAGTTGTGAACTGCACCTTGCCGTAGAAAAGGAGGCGGAGGATACGGAAAGCCTCGAACGGTATATGCAAAGCCATCTGCCGCCTTATATGTTGCCCCGGCGCATCCACTTCATTCCTTGTTTCCCACAAAACAACAGCAACAAAATTGACCGGAACCAACTATTAAAGTACATCACTCAATAAATAAACAATCAAGTATATGGATACAACAGAATTATTGGAGATACTGAACGGAATATTCAGAAAAGTGTTAAAGAGAGACGACATTACATTGACCGAAAGCACTACTGCCCACGATGTGGACGGATGGGATTCGCTGACCAATATGGTACTAATCACAGAAATAGAGAATAAGTTCGGCGTGCGTTTCTCGTTCCGCGAGATAGTGAAACTGAAAAATGTGGGCGACCTTTGCCATACCATCAAGAATAAAGCCAAATAGGAATAGGAGGAAAAAGTAATGTCATTCATTTCCCTTGAATTTGTCCTGCTGTTCCTGCTCTGTTTCACATTATACCATTTTATCAGTGATAAAGGACGGAAGTTAGTTCTGCTTGCGGCAAGCGGAGTTTTCATCGGATACTTCAATCCCGCATTCCTTGTCACGGCACTGGTCGTAAGCCTTTTTACATACGGCGCCGCGATACTTATTGAGCAAGCCCGTGAAAAAGGAAGGGGTTCCCGTTTGATTTACTGGGGCGGCATATTCTGTCTTGTCCTCTGCTGGATGGGATTCAGATATGCCAACCGGCTAACCGGAGACTCAGGTTTTATTTTCCCTTTGGGAATGTCTTTCTATACATTCCAGGCCATCGGTTACTTGACGGAAGTCTATTGGGAGGAGGAAAAGGCGGAACGCCGTCCGATAGATTTCCTGCTTTACATGCTTCTGTTCATGAAGTTCTTGTCAGGTCCCATTGAGCGGTCTGCCGATTTGCTTCCGCAAGTCCGGAAACTCTCTCCGGCATCCTATTCCATGATGACTTATGGCTTGAAACTGATTGTGGTGGGATTGGTGAAAAAATTGGTACTTGCCGACCATATAGCACCCTATATTGACGGTGTGTTCAGTTCGATGCACACCGCATCGGGTGTACAACTGCTTATGGCCTGCCTTCTCTATCCCATCGAACTTTATGCCGATTTCTCCGGCTACACGGATATGGCGATTGGAATAGGAATGTTGTTCGGATTGAAACTGTCATCCAACTTTGCGCATCCCTTTGCCGCCCAAACCACGGCTGAGTTCTGGCGCCGCTGGCACATCTCCCTTTCCTCCTGGGTACGGGATTACCTTTTCCTGCCCCTGTCATCGTTCACACGCCGTTGGGGACAGTGGGGTGTGGCGGCAAGCCTCATGGTGACATTTATCGCTTTGGGCGTATGGCACGGTGCAGGATGGACATTTGCCGTCTATGGATTTATACAGGGACTTGTGATTGTATGGGAACTAAGGACTGAAAGAATACGGAACAAGGTAAGGAAACATATCGGGAGACGGCTGTTCGCCACGCTCTCGGTCATCCGCACCTACCTTATTTTTGCCGTATCGTTGGTGTTCTTCAAAGCGCAGTCTGTTTCCGACGCATTCTATTTCCTGCGGAATATCTCTTTTCAGACCCATGCGAGCTGGAAAGAAATCAATATCGGTATGTCAGACCACATCTGCATCGTGGCAGGTGCCGCATTATTACTGATGCTGCTTTACGACTATCTGATGTCCAAACGTAACCAGCACCGCCGTCTTGAAAGGCAGCCTATTCTGTTACGCTGGACTATCTACTATTTAATCGTATTCGCGCTGTTCGCCTATGGCAAGTTCGGCACGGAGAACTTCATATATCTGCAATTCTGATGGAAAATATACAGGAAACTATTACTGGCGAAAGCCTTCGCAAACGACAGGCTTTCCTTCGCCTTGTCCGAAAATCGGTACTGTTCGCCATACCGTTTTGGGCTTTGATTGCCCTTTATGTTTACGATGACCCTTTCATGGTACTTCGCAAATATGAAATATATGATTCGGATGTCATGCTCAACGAACAGCTGGTAGGTTGGCAGATATACCGGAACCATAAAGACAGTGTGCATTTCAATTCTTTTATTTTGGGCAATTCATGTGCGATGGCATTCCGATGTGGAGAATGGGAAAAATATCTTGTTCCCGGCGACCGTGCCATCCGTCTTTTCGGCAATGCAGAGAGTATGAAAGCGATAAGCCTCAAACTCCGTGCCCTTGACCGTGAAGGTGCGGAGATAAAGAATGTGCTGATGATTCTCGACCGGATTTCCCTTTCACGTTTTGAACTCCTGACGGGAGCCGGCCATATACTTCCGGCTGCTGTATCGGGGCGTAATCCTTTTACCGTGCAACTGGAGTTCTTACAGGCATTCGCAACGCCCGATTTCTTGTTCCCTTACTTGAAATACCGCATAACAGGAAATGTAGAACCGGACATGAAGCGGATGAATCCTCATGGAAGAATACGTGATTCGAAGAACAATGATGCGTTCAATCCCCGTGAGAAGCAGATAGAACAGGAAGGCGAGGCGTATTGGGAAAACCGCAAAAAAGAGTGGAACCAGAGTGTCGAGAGCACCAGGGCTGGCTTTGTACAGCGCCGGGATGAGCTGGTAAGCGGTATCGAAAAGCGTTTCGAGCGTGCAAAGGAGCTGTTGCCCAGCGGAAGATTGAATGTCAACCGGGAAGAGTTGTTCGACCTGCGTTCAAAATTTGGTGTGAACCTACAGCGTCCGGAGCTGGCCTCTTTCCTGAAGGATTTCACAAAACGCGATATGCTGCGCGGCAACCCGAGCATGGTTTCGAAGAAGTTCTCCGAAGCATTGGAAGAACTGAAGAAATCCGCTGTGGAATATAAGAAAAGAGAAAAAAAATAAAATGCACGCTCTGCGAGCATTCTATTGTCAGGAATAATAACAGGGTGCGCAGAAATGGGAGGAAGCATGACAGTTTTTTGGGGATTGATGATTCCGCTTGCCGGGACGACGCTCGGCTCGGCATGTGTATTTTTTCTGAAAGACAAAC
>OGOV01001492.1_pt1 | contig 20431 bp, 20 predicted proteins | sample 1552711 | NCBI WGS metagenome assembly OGOV01 (sample SAMEA2580216, study PRJEB22360) | human gut metagenome | biome: human gut; feature: human-associated habitat; material: faeces | place: Denmark | collected 2008/2010 | reverse complement strand
GGTTTGAAAAGTGTATCAAGAAACAGTTATATGGAGAAGCATACCTGGTAAGGTTCGCCGATGATTTCCTGATAATGTTTCAATATGAAAGAGATGCACAAAGAGTATACGAAGCCGTAATTAAAAGAATGGAACTTTTTGGATTGGAACTATCCAAAGAAAAGACACGAATACTTCCGTTTGGAAGATACAGTGGTTCAAGAGAAACATTTGATTTTCTAGGATTTACACATTTCAACAGTAAGACAAGAAAAGGCTACTATTCTGTAGGACATAAGATAAGTCGTAAAAAGAAGAAGCAATTTAAGTCAAACTTAAAGAAATGGGTCAAAGAAAATAGAAACACTCAATTTGACGAATTCATGAAGGCGTTGAACAAGAAACTTACTGGTAGTTTTAACTACTACAGTTTGAGTGGAATGATAAAAGAGGTCAGAAACCTTTGGCAACATTCACTATATGTAACGTTCAAATGGTTAAACCGAAGGAGTCAAAGAAGAAGTTTTAAATTGGAAAGGTTCTATGAAATATGGAATGACCGAATCATTCACCCTTATATCCATGTTGATATTTGGAGCGGTGATAAAGTCATTTACAACAAGAATGTTTAAAAGTAACAGTGGGGAGCCGTATGCGGGAAAACTGCACGTACGGTTCTTAGAGGAGTTTATCTCCAACTGTTTAAAGTAAATATGAGTAAAAGAAGGAGGTAAATTTACTTATGAAGAAAAAATGTGGAGGATTATTTAAAGAATTTGTAAAGGCAATCGCAAGAAAATACGATTGTTTTTATTTTGTGTAGATGGATGATTTTTCAGTTTTGTATATGGAAAAATCCTATCTAATTGGATAGAAATAATATGTTTTAGATAAGATAAGTGCAATTACAATAAAAGGCAGAAACGTCGACAATTTTTACGCTTCTGCCACAAATACTCTATCTTGCCACAGGCCAGATGGAAAATTTATTTCTGAGATGTTTCTGCTTCACAACCAGCGTCATGGGTGTAATCGCAATTGAAAGTAAAGGGAAAGGGCCAAAATATAGAATTAAATAAAAGGAATGAAACCATTTGACGATATGCTTGCTAAACAGTTGCAGAATGATGAGTTCAAGAAAGAATATGAAGCCATTCAACCAGAAATGGATGTAATCAGAGCTAGTGTAGATGCTAGAACTTCACAAGAACAATAAATATGGCAATTGGTCAATTTTAGGCTAACTGCTTTTTAAAATTAGTTGTGATGGTATTAATATTGTGGAAAAGGATGATTTTGTGTTCTTTTAGAATGCTAAATCGTATCTAATTCAACGAAAATAATACGTTTTAGATCAAATAGGAACTATTGAACGTAATTCACAATGTTTTCACATTGAAGTTTTATAATTAGAAGTGCTACTGGATGTAGTAATGGTGAACCCTCTGAATTAAAAAAAGAAATCTGCTTGCGTTCTCGGCAGATTCTTCGATTTTTTTCAGGAGGACGTGTTGTATGTATATTTATCTATACATTGATGTTGCCATATGTTTAATGGCTATAGTAGAAATACTAAAAATCACATTAATTATTATAGAAAAATGTAAAAGACACTAGTTCACCCAAACCCAACGGATTAAACTAGTGTCTTTACACTAAACAAATTCAGAGGACCGCTGTATCCAGTAGTCTTTCTGTATCTGTATTATACCGATAAAGGAAAGTTTATGCAAATGAAGTTTTTGCTAGATGGAGTTTTCAACTTTAATATGATAAATTATATAAAAGTGAGGTTTTTGACTATGAAGAAAGTGTTTTTTATTTGCCACGGCAGGACTGTGGAAATGCAGTAAAATCGGCGCTTTATGGGGTAAAACGGGGCAGATTTTTACACTTGTAGTAGTTGGAGACTACGGTAATACTACGAATGGAAAGATGAAAAACAGGAAATGTGGATAATCGTTAAAATGTGAGGAGTAATCGTTAAAAAGTAGCAATAATCTAACAGATTCCAACCTTAAAACACAATACAAATGATTTATCACTATAATAAAGAAAATGAGAGGAAATGAGGTGTTGAACATAGATAGCACAAATCAGGTCAGAGTAGAAAATGAGTTGAAGAGTAAATTATATGCACCGATGACCGAGGAAGAGATGCTTGCAAGATTGAAAAAATCCAGAGTACAGGGAATCTCCAGGGATGCGGATCGTGTGATTTCTAATATGAGGTCAAAGTATGGATTATAAGATTTTTTCTATGAGATAGACGGATAAAGAGCATATTAGCTGAGAAAAGATTAGCAGGAAATAGATGGTAATTGACTTATCCCCCTGTAAGAGTGATATATGTTATACCCTTTGGAAATTAGATTGGAGGATATGACACATGGAGAATTTACAGAACCAAAAGAGCAATGAGGAATTGGTTCCAATTCCTAAAAAATATATGTTGACTTTTCGAGAGGCTGCATCATATTTTAATATTGGAATTAAGAATATGAGAAGGCTGTGTGAAAGCAATGAAGGAGATTTTAGTATTCGTTGGGGTAATAAATATCTTATTTGTAGACAAAGACTCGAAGAATATCTTAATCAGCTGATGATACGAGAACGGAATCGAAATGATGTAGGATTGGAAGAAAATCATGGTGTAAATTAAAACCATGTTTTTTTTATTGGGATTGTATTCACAGGGACAAGGGGACGTGGAAGCTACCACATTGATAAAATAGAATGATTAGGGGCATCGTTATAATTTTTGAAATGGCTTGATTATTGGGAACATCGGTATTTTTACTTTGTGTTCAAAAATTTATATGATTTGACTTATTTCAGATATATTATTTAAAACGAAACGAAGGAATGTGGTATTTGAAACCCTCTTTAACGATAGTTTTATGCAGTTGTTAAATTGTTTATTTGCGTTAAATCATATAATGCTTGACTTTTCTGGACTTCTGATACTTGCTTGTACTACATCAGATTTCAGAAAGGATGATAGCAATGGAGCGTTTGGATGCGGAAGTGCAGTACCGTACTGAAAAATGGATATTTATGAACATGATATTTGCCGTGGAGCTAACCTTAGAAGAATATACGGAAATACATAAAAAATTGATAGAGAGATTTGCCCCACCAATTTGATACTAGGGAATAGATAATAAAAATTTTAACTCTAGGAGGGTTCATTTTCATGAATGTGTATACTTTGCATCATATTTGTATTTTTAATGATGGGGGGATATTTGTAATTAAAATTTATAAAAATATATTAAATCTCTGTATTTCATATATAATCATATGTATTCGTTGAAAAAGATGAGGCTTTGTGTTAGTATAGATTTCGAGACAATGGGTATGTAGGAGGTTTATAGATGAGTGAAGTAATTGATGATAAATGGATTGGCATTGAAGCCGCAGCAGAATATCTGGATGTAAATAAAGATAGCATTCGAAATTGGATAAAAAAGGAATCTGGAATACCGGCACATAAGATAGGAAAACAATGGAAGTTCAAAAAATCTGAACTTGATGAGTGGGTAAAAAGCGGTAAGAGCGCAATGGATTAAATTATGTACTAGGTGGTAAATGGCATGCAAATTGAGGCAGCATTCTCTTTGAGTGAAGAATATTATAAATTCATGAGCGATTTTGCTCAAACTTCATTTGAAGATGATAAATTATTAGGAAAATTTTATACGGATTTTACAGTCGCAAAACGAATGGTGGAAACGATAGTAGAAAATGTAAAACTAGATGTTTTTTCAAGAGACATAAAATTGATTGATCCTTTTTGTGGGGATGGAAGATTAATATCTGAGACAATTATTCAGCTTATCCAGAAGGATATCATTCATGGTAGAAAATTATATATTTCTTTATGGGATATTGATGAAGTTGCTGTAAATGTTGCAAAACAAAATGTGGAAGGAATATGTAATACTTATCAGTTATCATACGAAATAGACGCAAAAAAATATGATGCATTTGTTGGATGTCAATTAATCAAAGGTCACTATGATATCTGTGTAACTAATCCTCCTTGGAGTCTTCTTAAACCGCAGAAATTATTTAATAAATCCAACAATGAAGAAACATTGGAAGCATATCGTGTTGCGATAGAAAAATATGATGGATTTATGAAAAGTGAATTTCCTATCTCACAGCCGTCTAGAAAATTTGGGAAATGGGGTACGAATTTAGCTAGGTGTGGAACAGAAGTTGCACTAAGAACTATTAAGTTTAGCGGAGTTTGTGGGATTGTGTCACCAGCCTCATTGTTTAATGACCAAGTTTCTGGAAAGTTAAGAAAGTGGGTTTTCGAAAATTATAAGGTGGTAGATATCACATATTATCCAGCTGAGTTGAAACTGTACGGGAAAGCAGACATTTCAAGTTGCACTTTCGTAGTAAGAAATGGTGTGGATCAGCAGGATTTCTTTGTGAAAACATACATTGATAAAACTGAATATAAAGAGAAGAAAATTGAAAAAGCTATTTATGAATATTTAAAAAGTAATGATTATTGTATTCCTTTGAAAACCGGACTGGCATCAATACCTGTAATGATGAAACTTGCAGTGTTACCTGCAACGTTAGAATACTGCAAACAGTGTAGCATTTCTTTTACAAGAGAACTTGATGAAACGAAGGTCAGCGACAAACTGAATAAAAATGGGAAGATTGAATTTGCAAAGGGTTACATGGTTGATAGATATTCGTTTGTTGGAGACGGGTTGTTTTTAAATGAAAACATAGTTCAGGCACCCGATAGTATCAATATGTATAAAATAGTTTGGAGAGATGTGTCTAGAGATTCTCAGATAAGAAGAATTAAAGCGACTTTATTACCTCCAGGATATATATGTGGTAATTCGCTGGGGGTAATATATGGCAAAGAAGACGCTCTGCCATATATGAAAATACTATTAGCAATAATGAATTCCCTGATATATGAATTCCAAGCTAGAAGCCTTTTAGTGTCTAATCATGTTTCAGTAGGAGTGGTAAAGCAAATTCATGTGCCTGAACCAATCATAGATGATGAAATAATCAGATTGGTTGATAGTCAGTTAGCAGGCAATAATGTTGAAAGGGAGTTAGAAGTAAGGACAGCTTTATTATATAATCTTTCTTCTGATGAGTATGAAAGTGTTGTATCCTCTTTTGGAATCACAGATGAAGAAAAACAACAACTCGTTGAGAACTATAAAGATAACAATAAAAAAGGAGATATACAAAATATGATATATAATCACTATGCATCAACTCTTAGTGAATTAGACATGCAAGTGGTCAATTGTGTTCCTCCGGGAGGAAATTGGAAAGATATTCCGGAAAGTGTTCCCTCGAAAAGACTTGAGCAAATTAGGGAAAGCTATAAGGCAGGGAAAGGGAGTAGATCAACATATTATGGTCGATTACGCCCTGAAATGCCATCATATACGATTAATACTTATTTTAATCGTCCAGGGAATGGATGCCATATACATTATGAGCAGAACAGAACGCTCTCGCAAAGAGAAGCGGCTAGATTTCAGAGTTTTCCAGATGCGTTTGAATTTATTGGATCACTAGGTGCTATAAATACTCAGATTGGCAATGCGGTTCCACCTTTACTAGCATATCAAATTGCAAAAAGTATACCGTTTAAGGGACAATTTATTGATTTGTTTTGTGGAGCAGGAGGATTAGCACTTGGGTTCATATGGGCTGGTTGGAAACCTATTATAAGCAACGATATTGACAAGTATGCAATAGATACGCATCGAAGAAACATTGGCGGAGAGGCAATTTGTGGTGACATAAATGATGAAGATATTCATAATACCATTGTTTCAATGGCTGTAGAAGCGAAAAAGAATACCCCGAACTTACCACTATTCGTTCTTGGTGGGCCGCCATGTCAAGGATTTTCCACCGCCAATACTCGTAGAGGTACGGAAGATTTACGGAATTGGCTATTTAAATCTTATGCAAAAGTTGTTAAAGAAATTCAACCGGATGGATTCGTTTTTGAAAATGTAAAAGGAATTTTAAATCTGGATAAGGGAAAATTCTTTGAAATGATTCAAGCTGAGTTAAAAGAATGTGTTGAAGATATCAAAGTAAATAAAATTGGAACTGCTGATTTTGGTGTTCCACAAAGAAGGGATAGGGTAATTATTGTTGGAGGTTCATATGATTTAACACGTGATTTTCATATGGAGGCGATTTCTACCGTTCAGAAAGACGGACAGAGATCACTCTTGCCAACTGTTATTGGGGCCGAGGATGCTATTGGAGATTTACCTGAACTAACACCGGGTGAAGATGGTAGTAGTTATCCTTATAAATTTCCTGCGTCAAATGCATATCAAAAGTTTATGCGTGGTGAAATTGATGCAGAAGAATACTTAAAAACTTATAAGGAATAATAGATAAGCCAGCTATTTGCTATAGCTGGCTTGAAATTTTTTTGACTACTCATCAATATCTCTAGAGTATCTTGAATCATCCCATTTTGATGAAAGTGCATCAGCAACGATTGACATGATTTTCACTAGTAGATTCTTTACATCTTTGAACTGAGGCACATCTAATAATTCTGTGTAATCAATATTTTGTAAAAAGATTTCTAAATCTGTGTCTGTGGTAGCTTCATTAGAAATAGCGCTCTTCAAGTCTTTGTTTTTATTGGACAAAAATGTATTAACAGATGAAAGGGTTGAAAAAGCTTGTTGTTTTAAATGTTCTATTTCATCATTTGTATACATAAATCCATTTCGGTTTTCTTTATTTGCATAATCTATCAAAGATGAAAATGCAACACGAATTTTGCGGATTTTCTGTATATTAACATATCGTAGAGTGCTTGGCTTACTTATGAACTGTACAGTAACTATTTGATTATTGACATTTAAAGTGGCCGGATCAATTTCATAATCATAATCAGCATAGTTTAAATTGAGTAAGGTTAATAAGAATAAAAACTCATCGCGCTTAACAAAGTCTGCGAGTAGCATCATGGCAATGTTTCGATTATCTCGCATAATTCTACTTAATTTTAAGGCTGATTCTTTATCATAAACTTTCTGTTTGCAGCGTTGCCAAATAGGAGCTGCATACCATGTTGTAACAGTTGAGCCACCTTCTTCGACAGAAATTAAATGCTGAACATCAGAATAATACATTCTATTGTTTTTTGCACTATTACAAGGTTTACAGAGAAGTTGAAATTCTGGACGATGGGAAAATCCAAGAGATATAGGACCGATATGGTCTGCACTGCAAGGTCTTGGATGGAAACTTCCGGTAGAGTGATTTGCACACTGCTGCTTTTTTAATTCAGAATTTGAGTTGATATACCCCATCAATTTATTCGCTTGAATCCAATTGCCATCACTCCAATTCTCAAAGGCTCTACGATCTGTAGAATAAGATGCTAGATTTTCCTTTGAACGTCCCTTATCTGCGGTTGGACGACAACAACGATCATATGTGTGAAATCCGTCCAGTCGATCAGGTGCATTCGACATTGCGCCCGGTCCAAGCATACTTGGCTCTTTGGGGATATATTCACTATTTATCCAATCGGTCCAAGAGGAAAGATCGTGTGGCAAAGTAGGTATGGATTTTACCTGACTGCATTTTAATAATTCTGGCAAGGCATCATAAGCTTTATCGCCATATGTATCTGTGAATGATGCGATAAAATCTGTGATGTGAGTTATTTCATCCATGTCAACCTGTTCATCATAGAAAGGTAATTTTTTTACTCGTTTCATAAAATTTGCGGATAAATAGCAGTAGCGAATATCCATAATTCTGCCACAAACTTTGCAGGGGTGCAATTTTGTAGGGTGTATTTTTTTTGCGACTTTACTAATCCATTTATCTTCCGATGTATTTATTCCAACTTCAGAGGCTTTGTTAATCCACCATTGATAACGTTTGTCATGTGAAAATTGAAAAACTCCAGAACCTCTGTTAGAGGGTGCTTCCCATTGAATAGTTCCATCATCATGCCTTAAATCTGGCATACCTGCATATACTGGATCATTGACTATTTCTTCTTCATATTGTAAGAATATTTCATTTGCCTCAAGGTTTGTTTTTTGAGCGCCTTTTTTTGCCATGTTTATTGTCTCCTTTTCATATTCATTTGAATAAGTAAAATTCTTCTTTTGTATATCCTTCATCTAGTGCATGATAGAAATAACGCACTGCAATAGAAGAGTAAGGTTTCCATTTTTTGCATTTCTTTTCTACCGATGTCTTTGAACGGTCGTCCGTCTTGTAAAGCCATTCGTACACTTGAAGGAATGCGACATCTGTAGTAGGCAAGATGTCCTGGCGGTCAAGCACAAAATAAGATACATATGAGCTGTCCATTCACCAATTCCTCTTAATTTTGTTAGTTCTTTGATAATTTCTTTATCTGGTAAACTATTCAAAATTTCAAATACAAAATCCTTATGTACGACTGAGTTTGCTAAGTCTTTTATATACTGTGCCTTGGCAGATGAAGTACCAATTGCTTGTATTTCATTTGCGGAAAAATTGTTGATTGTTTCTGGTGTAATTGCCCCATTGCACATTTCTTCAAGTCTTGAATAAATCTTTTTGCCGGCCTTGACCGATAACATTTGCTCTATAATCTCATGTACAAGGAACTTAAATGGATCATCATATGGCTTATATGATATGTCTCCAATCATTCCAATTATCTTTGCTAAACGTTTATCCCTCTTACATAGATGTTGAATGGAAGGGGAACTGTCTGTAAGGGTAATAGTATTATTCATAATTAATCCTTTACGATTTCCATGATATCTTTGATATCACAGTCTAACTCATTGCAAATTTTCAGAAGAATATCAGTGGTTATGTTTTGCCCCTTGCCCAGTTTGGCGATAGAGTTGGAACTGATGCCACATTTGGTGCGGAGCTGCTCACGAGTCATATGTTTATCTAGTAATAAATGCCATAACTTTTCATAGCTAAAGTGCATATATCTCTCCTTTACCACTATTAATTTTCGGGATTAAAAACATCATTTAAAAATCCGTATCTAACGGAATGCTTATTCATTGTAAATTCCGTAACACGAATACCTTTAGCTTCATCTGTTTTCGGAACAAATGGAATCTTGTCCTTATGCTCAATAACAATTACTTGACGATTTAAGGCGTTTGAAATTAGAAACTGCATAAATCCATATTTGATCGAGTTTTCAGTTTTGATGTGTTCTGCCTCAGATAATTGTGAGAGTGCAGAGTCCAGTGCAAGAAACCCGGGAGCATGTATATATAGCTGGTCATAGCGTAGACTGTTAATGCATTTAATACTGCACTGTAACCACCACCCATGCAGGTAGGTTTACTATGTCCGTCAATTTCTATATCAAAGGATTTCATGTTTAGTCTGGCTGAAGAGGAGCCGCCAAAGTTAGAAGATTTCAACGCGGATATAAGTTCTTTTTCAAATCCATTTACTAGGTTATATTCATAGGAAGTGAGAATGTTATATTTTGCTTCCTTCGGGTCTTCTTCAGTTTCCTTTTCAAATAGGTCGGCACTATATTGAATCTCTTCCTGATGTATCCTCTCCAACTCATCTTGCCAACGGATGAGTTGGAGATTCCTATCTAGTTCTGATTTGAATGTAGATATTTTAGGCTGCAATTCGTTCGTGATATAGCTATCTAAAATGTTTTTTTCTTCTTCTAAGCTGGCGATACGCTCTTCAATTGCTTTTTTTTTTCTTTCAGCACTTGCCTGTGCATCTGATAACTCAGAGATATGTTTTCCGAGTTTTGTTAATTCAATTGCGGCAGCAGCTACATAATCTTCCCCAAGATCAGTTTTTAGTTCAGTATCGCAGAAAGGGCAGTGAGAGACTAAACGGTGCCCAGTAGATGCAATCTGCCCATACACAATGAATCCAAGTCTTTTCACATCAGATTGATATTGCTTGCTCAAAGAATGGAAGTTATACAGAACGGTATTGCATTCGGATAGCTTACTGTTATGCTGATATATTTCGAGCATTATTTTTTTGCTTTTTTGCGCAGCATTATTTAATTCGGCTTGTAATGTTTGTATTTCTGAACTGATTTTATCAATCATCGATTGCGCATCTGATATATCATGCTCAGAAAGCAGTTTTTCCAATTCCTCTCGCTTTTGTGAAAATTGATCCCTCTTGTCACGAATGTACATAATTATTGCATTACGCTTTGCAACACTTATTGCAGGATCTTCCGGCTTTTGAAAATAGTTTGAATCTTTATCTGTAAGCAAATAAAGGAGTGCAGCAGCAGAAGAAGTGGAACCCATTGCATTTGGTGATAACAGTGCAGAGAATTCTCTATCGATATCGTTCTGTTTCATAAAAAACAAATGCAAGATAGAGCGCCAGGTCAAGCTTTGAGTACTTCCTTTTCAAGATTATTTCCAAGTTCTCTAGTCAGATTATCTATTGATTTCTCCATTTCACCATATTGTCCGCCCCATAAAAAGGATTACCTTCAAATGCTTGGCAAGAAATAACTAATTCTCCACGAATTTTATCTAGTAATTCAATTTTATTCATAAACACTCCTTAATACATGCGCGTGTATTGATGAAAATATTTTTCATTATGATCTTCATTACCATCACAATTTAGAGAAGAAGAAACTGGAACCTCTACATTGTTCTTTATTAAATATTTTGCGCATTCAACGTTGATACTCTGAGCAATAAATGAATTTGCCATACTACTTGTCGGGCATAAATTTTCCCTCAATCCCTTTATTGAAATTGCACAATCCCCAACAACGCCACAATTACCATTTCCATCAAAAATAATAGTACAAAATCCACCAGTATTCCGTACAACTTCGGCCTTATCATTATTATATCATATTATTAATAAGTTGGGACACACGTAAAAATTAAACGTGAAGTTTTCGCAAAATATTTAAATAATATAACTACGCTTTGAGTGGTTTTAATGAATCTTTAAAATTCATTAAAACCTTTTTCTTTACTAGTAACAAAAGAATAGAAGCCGCTAGATGATTTACGGCAAACGTTTTATAATATATGTGTTGATGAAGTTTTCCACTAAAAAATGGGGGAAATAAAAATGAGTGAAAAAAACGTTTCGACAAAAAAAGGAGAGTTTTAAAAACAGGTGAGATTCAAAAAGCAGATGGCAGGTATAGATATAAATATATTAATTACGATGGAAAAGAAGCTTATGTTTACAGTTGGCGACTGCTGAAAACAGATTCAACTCCAAATGGAAAAAAAGATGAACCATCGTTGCGGGAACTTGAGGAACAAATTCAAAAAGAATTAGAACAAGGATGTGCACCCTTTGGTGGAAACTTAACTGTGTATGATTTGGCAAAGTATTATGTAGATTTGCGTTTTTCTACAGTAAGAATTAATACACAAAGTTGATATAAAACGATATTAAATATATTAAAAAATGATCCATTTGGAGCACGAAGAATTGACACTGTTAACGTTTTGGGTGCGAAAAAGTGGTTTTCAAATTTACAAAATGTTGAAAAAAGAAGTTATAGTTCCACTTGTACGATTCGAGGAGTATTGCGTCCAGCTTTTCAACAAGCTTATAACGATGATTTAATTCGAAAAAATCCATTTGATTTTCCTGTATCTGATGTGGTTGTCAATAATACAAAAAAAAGAGAAGCTATTACTGAGGAACAAGAAAAAGCTCTTTTGGAATTTGTTAAAAATAATCATAGTTATTATAGATATTTCGATGGTATGTATATTTTATTTCATACAGGTCTGCGAATTTCTGAATTTTGTGGCTTGACAATCGATGATATTGATTTTAAAAATCATACAATCAACGTTGATAAACAATTGATGAAAAGAAATAAAAAATATTACATTCAATCTACAAAGACTAGTAGTGGTACTCGTTTGTTGCCTATGACCCCAGATGTTGAAGGGTGCTTTAAAAATATTATTGCTAATAGACCAAAGCTCCGAAAAGAGCCGATGATTGATGGAGTGACTGGTTTTCTATGTTTTGATGTGTATGGTAATGTCGCGTATGCTTTGCATTGGGGAAAACACTTTAGCTATGCGCTGGGTGCATACAACAGAGAAAGTGATTTATATATTAAGGCTTTATCACCACACATTTGTCGTCACACATATTGTACAAGAATGGCGATGAAGGGGATGAACCCCAAAACGCTACAATACTTAATGGGACATTCAGAGGTAGATTTAACCTTAAATGTGTATACACATGTAGCACTAGATGATGCTAAAGAAGAACTTTCGCGAATGAAATTGATTTAAAAAGGTGCAAAAATTTCATATAAAAATTAAATTTGCACCTTATGTGCACCTTTTGAGTAAAAAGATATGAAAAGTTATACAAACTTATAAGAAGTTACAAAAATAAGAGAAAAATAAAATTACCTTTACATAAAGGAAATATGCTATATATAAAGGAGAATTTGAAGATGGTAAAAATTATGTTTATATGCCACGGCAACATATGTAGAAGTGTAAGTGCTGAGTACATTATGAAAGATTTGGCAAAGAAAAATGGAGTAGAACTATATGTTTCTAGTGCAGCTACAAGTCGTGAAGAAATTGGTAATGATATCTATTTTCCGGCTAAGCGTAAACTAAAAGAAAAGGGGATTCCATTTTCTAGACATTATGCAAGACAAGCTACAATGAGTGATTATTTGTCGTATGATTATTTAATTTGTATGGATGAAAATAATGTGCGTAATCTAAATCGCATGTTTGATAATGATCCAGATCATAAAATCTATAAATTATTATCAAGAGATGTTTCAGATCCTTGGTACACCAATGATTTTGAAACGGCATATAATGATATTTATGAAGGCTGTAAAGCTTGGTTGGAGAAATTATCATGAAACAGAATCTACATACACACTCCATCTTTTGTGATGGAAAAGATACGATTGAAGAAATGACTCTAGAAGCCATCTCAAAAGGCTTTGATATTCTAGGCTTTTCTGGCCATGGATATTTGGACGTGGATACAAGTTCCATGCGAGATACTTCAGGATATATTTCAGAGGTTGAGAGGGTTAAATCGAAATACGCTTCGTCTATTCAAATCCATTTAGGCATTGAAGAAGATATGTTAGGAAGAATATCTGAAAAAGCTCCATTTGAATATGTGATTGGAAGTAAACATTTTTTAGGTGAGACTGCTGTGGATTATTCAAAGCCTGTATTTGATTCTTTATTTGAATCCTATTTTGGTGACTATAAAAAGATGTGTAAAGACTACTATTCAGATTTATCGAATATGTATGATTGGCAAGAAGTGGATATCATTGGACATTTGGATTTGATTACCAAATATAATGAGGACGAGTCTTATTTTCAATTTAATGATAAAGACTATATGAATATTGTTTGCGATTGTATTGACCGATTGTTGATTAACGATAAGATTTTTGAAGTGAATACAGGAGCCATCGCTAGAGGCTATCGTAAAACACCATATCCATCTAGAGATATATTGGAATACTTGCAGGCTAAAAATGCACGTATTTGTCTAAACAGTGATTGTCATGATAAGAACTATTTGGATTGTGCTTTTGAATCTAGTTTAGACTTGATTCAATCTTGTGGATTTAAAGAAATACAGATACTCACAAAAGATGGTTTTGTACCAGTAAATATTAAATAGAATAAACAGTGAAGGTGTTCTTGTGATAATCAATTAGACCTTCACTTTTCATTTTAGAAAGCTCTTTTGATAAGGCACTTCGTTCTACATTTAAATAGTCAGCCATCTGTTGACGATCAAACGGAATCTTAAAGGTAGAATTTTGTGTTTCTAGTTTCATAAACGATAAGTAAGACAACACCTTATTACGAATGGTTTTGTTGGAAATATGAAATATGTGTTGTGACAACATTTTGTTCTTATTTGAAAGTATTTGAATCATTTGATCTTTTAATTCTGGAGATTTTTCTAAGGCTTGAACATCTAAAAATTGAATTGTACAATCCTCAACCGCTCTAACATATACATACATAGGTGTTTTGGTTAGGGCATAGCTTTCCGCAAACATTTGATTAGGACCAATATGTGATAATAGGGAAACGTTGCCTAAAAAGTCTACAGTTTCAATGACAACACTTCCTTCTTTGACAATGCCAATGGCTTGGGGAATATCTTCCATATGATAAATAATTTCATTTTTCTTGTATCTCTTTAATGGTAAATTCATAAATATTTTCCTTTCGTTGTTTAAACAACATAAATTGATTGTATTATACACTAAAATAAGGTCATAAGAAATGAGGATGATTCTATGTTAAGAAAAATAATTCAAATTGATGAAGATAAATGTACTGGATGCGGTATCTGTGTGAATGCCTGTCATGAAGGAGCCATTGGCTTAGTGAATGGAAAAGCGAAATTAATGCGAGATGATTATTGTGATGGACTAGGGGATTGTTTACCTACATGTCCTACAGGTGCTATTTCATTCATTGAAAAAGATACTTTAGCCTATGATGAAGAGGCGGTAAAAAAGAATATGGAAAAACGCATGAAAGAATCGGGCACCATGCATTCAGGATGTCCTGGATCTATGATGCATACACTGAATCCAGTTGTCTCAAGTCCATCGATTGATGTATCAAGTCAACTAACATCTTGGCCTGTTCAAATTAAACTAGCACCTATCAACGCACCATTCTTTCAACATGCCAAGCTTTTAATAGCTGCGGATTGTACAGCTTATGCCTATGCCAATTTTCATCAGGAATTTATGAAAAATAAAGTGACTCTAATAGGATGTCCAAAACTTGATGGTGTGGATTATTCAGAAAAGCTTTGCGATATTATTCGTATGAATTCGATTGAAAGTGTAACCATTGTACGTATGGAAGTACCTTGCTGTGGTGGTCTTGAAAATGCGGTTAAGAAAGCTTTGCAGGAAAGTAAAAAGTTTATTCCTTGGCAAGTTGTCACAATTTCAATAGATGGAAAAATTTTAGATTAAACCTTAAAAAAGTGCAGTTATCGTTACAGATATTGCACTTTTGTCATTTTCTGACACGTTAAATGAAAAAAGTATCACCGTAGCGATACTTTAATGATTAGTCTTTAGTGATTTCTTTGTAGCTAGCTAGACCATAAGCACTATCTGCAAGTGTACCCGCATTGACAATAGCTTGTTCCATTGCTTTTACGGCCATGATTCCAACTAAATCTTGTTCTGCAGGCACTTTATTGGATGTCATCGCAAAAATAGTATCTCCATCACTTGAGGTGTGGACTGGACGAATACATCTTGCATATCCATTATGGGCCATGCTCGCAATCTTATTCATTTGGGCTTTATTTAAGTCTGCATTTGTGATGATACAACCAATTGTCGTATTCATACCACAAGAATTAATCATCTTTTCAGCTGCCTTTAAGATTTCATTTTCACTAAACAATCTTGTGTTTGTGTTTCGATCATAGATACCTGCAATTGGTTTGTCTGAATTTGGGTAGAAAATATCTCCACACGCATTGACGGCTACAACAGCTCCTACTTTTAATGGACCTATTTGTAGGGCCGAAAATCCAAGTCCTGCCTTCATCGCATATTGAGGGCTAAAAAATTTACCAACACTAGCCCCTGTTCCTGCACCGACATTTCCTTGTTTTGGATCATTTTTTTCCGCTTCCATACAAGCATCATATCCCATTTGTTTATTTGGATATGCCTTAGAATTACCTACACCACAATCAAATAGACAAGCCTCACATACGATGGGAATATAGATGTTTTTCATGTCAAAACCAATTTCGTGTTCACTCAAATACTGCATAACACCACTGCTTGATTCTAAACCAAAAGCACTACCCCCCGATAATGTGACCGCATGAATTTTTTGGACCATGTTTTTTGGATTCAACAAATCTGTTTCACGAGTAGCAGGACCACCACCACGTACATCTACACCAGCTGTAGCTCCTTCTTTACATAAGATGACTGTACAGCCAGTCGCATTTTCTGTATCTTGTGCACTACCAATTTGAAATCCTTCGATCTCATTGATTTGAATTGTCTTCATTTTTGATCTCCTTTAATTCATATAAATCATTTCTACGCACCTTCCAATAAGGCATTCTTTTCCTTACTTTTTCAATGTCTTTTAAATGGATATCTACAACTTTGCAGGCTTCTTCTTCATCCAATTCCACTACAATATTGCCAAAACCATCCACAAGCATAGAATGGCCTCCTGAAGTATAGTTTTTATATGTATACTTAGCGGGGGCAACCCCACACAAAAAGACTTCGTTTTCTAAAGCACGAGTTTGGACAAATAACTTCCAATGCTTCTTTGTGGCCTGCTCATTAAAAGCAGCCGGACAAAATAGAATTTGTGCTCCATTTTGAGCTAGAATTCTGGATACTTCTGGAAATCGGATGTCGTAACATAATAAAATACCGCATTTTCCCCATGGCGTATCGAAACATTGAAGGTGATTTCCTGGTACAAATACTTCATTTTCACAATAATCTTGTTTGTTGTGGAATTCAAAAAGATGTGTTTTATCATACGAACAAACAATGTCACCATCGCTATTTAATATGTAACAGCGATTGTATTTATCCGCACAAATTGACCCAGCCACGATCCATACCCTATGCGATTTAGCTAGTTTTTTTAAAGCCATCAAACTTTCATCATGACGCAAATAAGCTGTTTTTAATGCATCATTATGATAGGGACAGTTCCACATTTCTGGTAGAACTAAAATATCACAGTCTGGAATGTCTTTTAGTTTAGCTATGTTTTGTTGATTATCCATTGAAACAGACATTTGGTACATACAGATCTTCATATAGATTATGATAGGCGAAAAGTGACTACTTTTCAAGATGTGCAAAGACTAACATGTGTTTATTTACTCTCTTTCTGAAATCGTTTACAATCATTTTAGGAGGTTTTGTATCATGTATAAAATTATAGAAGTAAAACAAAGTGTATTTGAAGATAATAATAAAGATGCGAATAAATTAAGAGAAGAATGTAAAGATAAAGGTGTGTTCTTATTAAATGTTATGTCAAGTCCTGGAGCAGGTAAGACAACAACTCTATCTAGAACGTTAGAAAGATTAAAAGATAGAATGAGAATTGGTATTATGGAAGCGGATATTGATAGTGATGTAGATGCCAAAACAATCAGTGAATATGGCGTACGCACGATTCAACTACACACAGGTGGTATGTGTCATTTAGACGCAGATATGACTCGTCAAGGACTGCATGAAATGGGTATGGAAGATTTAGATTTGGCTGTACTTGAAAATGTAGGAAATTTAGTATGTCCTGCTGAATTTGACACGGGATCCACTAAAAATGTGGCTATTTTAAGTGTTCCAGAAGGAGACGACAAACCTTTAAAATATCCATTGATGTTTCAAGTGTGTGATGTGGTTCTAATTAATAAGATGGATGTATTGCCATACTTTGATTTTGATGTAGAGAAATGTAAAGAGAATATTTTGTACCGTAATCCAAATGCGAAAATTTTTGAGGTGTGCGCAAAAACGGGTGAGGGAATTGATGACTGGTGTAAGTGGCTTGAAAATGAAGTAAAAGCCTGGAAGGAATAATATGGCATATCGAGATAATATTGATAAACTGGCAAGGCGTATCACAGATCGTATTCCGGCTAAAGTAAAAAAATTATCCCAAACGGATCCTGAATATGAGTGTCTAAATGAAATCTTAAATGATGAACAATGTGATTTATGTTTGTGTTTTGAAGTACGTAAACCACTTTCTTTTGAAGAAGTAGTGAAAAGAAGTGGATGGCCAGCAGGAAGAGTGAATCGTGTATTAAATGAAGTATGCGACATTGGAATGATTGAATATAATTGGGAAAATGCGGATCACCACAAACAATTTGTGCTTCCTCAGTTTGTTCCTGGAGCAGCTGAATTTATGGTTATGAATAAAGATCTTGTTGAAGAACATCCAATTGTTGCGGATTTCTTTGAAAAGATGACGCGATTACCACTTGAAAAGGTAACGCCAATGGTTCCTCCTGGAGGAGCTGGCATTGGTATGCATGTCATTCCTGTAGAAAAGGCGATTCATGCAAATCAGCAAGCGGTAAGTGTAGAAAAGATTTCGCATTGGTTGAATAAATACGATAAATATGCACTTTCTCCATGTTCATGTAGAAGACAACAACGTGTTAGGGGTGAAGGAACTGGCGATGTTGAAGCCGATGTTTGTATTGCGGTAGGAGATATGGCTGACTATGTTGTACAGACAAACAAGGGTGGACATTATTGTACGTATGAAGAGGTTATTGAGACTTTAGAACGTTGTGAAAGAAAAGGATATGTACATCAGATTACCAATATTGATGGAGAAGATAAAATTTTTGCGATATGTAACTGCGCACATGGTGTCTGTAACGCATTAAGAACAAGTCAATTGTTCAATACGCCAAATATGTCGGCAAGTGCTTATAGGGCGCATGTGGATAGTGAAAAGTGTGTTGCGTGTGGAAAATGTGTAGAAATTTGTCCAGTGGGTGCGGCAAAATTGGGTCAAAAGCTTTGTACCAAAGATGGCCCTGTATCGTATCCTAAACAAGAACTTCCAGATGATGTAAAGTGGGGGCCTGAAAAGTGGAATTGGAACTTTAGAGATACAGCTAAAGTCAATTGTTATGAAACGGGAACATCGCCTTGTAAAAGTGCATGTCCTGCACATTTACCGGTTCAAGGCTATATTAAAATGGCCAAAGAAGGTCGATATATGGATGCATTAAAGTTAATTAAAGACTTTAATCCATTTCCAGCCGTATGTGGAGCTATTTGTAACAGAAGGTGTGAACAACAATGTACACGTGGATTGATTGATGAGCCTTTGGCTATTGATGAAATCAAGAAGTTTATTGCCGAACAAGAACTTCATGAAGATAAGCGTTATATTCCTTTATGTGAAAATGTCGAAGGCAAATTCTTCACAAACAAAATGGCCATTATTGGCGCAGGTCCTGCTGGTATGAGTGCGGCTTATTATTTAAGAATAATGGGCTATCCTGTAACAATATTCGAAAAGGAAGAAAAACCAGGTGGTATGTTAGTCTACGGTATTCCTTCTTTTAGATTAGAAAAGTCTGTGATTGAGGCTGAAATTGAAGTGTTAAAAGCTATGGGCATTGAGTTTAAGTGTGGCATAGAAGTAGGTAAAGATATTTCTTTGGATGATTTAAGAAACGAGGGATATGAGGCGTTCTATGTGGCTATTGGTGCTCAAGGATCTAGAAAATTAAATATTCCAGGTGAGGAAAATGAAATGGTTGAATCTGGAATTGATTTCTTGCGTAAGGTGAATAAAACAGAAAATCCAAATCTAATTTCTGGTGATGTGGTTGTCGTTGGTGGCGGAAATGTTGCGATAGATGTTGCTCGTGCAGCTTTAAGAAGTGGAGCTGAAAAGGTACATTTATATTCTTTGGAACAAGAAGCTGAAATGCCGGCAAGTTTTGAGGAAGTACAAGAGGCAAAAGAAGAGGGTATAATTCTTCATTGTGGATGGGATCCAAAAGAAATTGTAGAAGATTCAATTGTATTTAAACAATGTGTAAGTGTAAAGGATGAAACGGCTAGATTTAATCCAAGCTATGATGAAAGTGTTTTAGAAACTATACAATGTAGTCATGTATTACTTTCAATTGGACAAAGTATTATTTCAATTCAAGGATTCGATGTAGAAGTCAACCCAAATGGAACAATCAAAGCGGATGGAACAACACTACAAACATCTGTTGAAGATGTATTTGTGGGTGGTGATGTGTATACAGGACCAAAATTTGCGATTGATGCGATTAGCCATGGTAAAGAGGCAGCAGAATCAATGCATCGTTTTGTTCATAAGGGTCATTCTTTGACAATTGGAAGAGACTTACACTTGTTTAATGAATTTGATAAAAATAATGCATTGATTGATATTGATTTTGATCATGCCAAACGTCAGATACCTGGTATTAAAAAGGGCTTGGGTGAAAAATCATTTAGAGACTTACGTTCTACATTTACAGAAGAACAAGTTAAGATTGAAGCCAATCGATGTCTAGGATGTGGTGCAAGTATTGTGGATACCAATAAGTGCATTGGTTGTGGTTTGTGTACGACAAAATGCGAATTTGATGCGATCCACTTAACGCGTGATATCAAAGATGGTGCAAGAATGGTTAAGGCGGAAGATAAGATGAAGGCTATATTGCCATATGCGGCTAAGCGTCAAATTAAGATCATTCGTAATAAGAAGAAATAGTATGCATGAATTAGGGATTGTTGTACATATTTCAAAAACATTAGAAGAACTTGCACAAGAAAATAATATTACAGATATTCGTAGAGTGACTTTACAGATTGGCAAAGTAAGTGGAATTGTTC
>OGOV01001484.1_pt1 | contig 20510 bp, 24 predicted proteins | sample 1552711 | NCBI WGS metagenome assembly OGOV01 (sample SAMEA2580216, study PRJEB22360) | human gut metagenome | biome: human gut; feature: human-associated habitat; material: faeces | place: Denmark | collected 2008/2010 | reverse complement strand
TTGCCATGATAAACGTATTTTAAAAGTGCAAATTTAGGAGGAATTGAACTAAATATGCTTTTAGGTAGCATTTTTCCTTATTTTTATATATTATTGCATAAAAAAATAATGGAACTGACATAAAATCAATTTCATTATTTTATATTATAGACTCATTTCAAAGTCATCTTTATCGCTATCATAATCTTCAAATTCTTCTTCATAATCATCATAATCTGTACGATTATTGTCAAATTTATTAAATTTATTATCTAATTTAATATTATAGATGATTTAGGAATGATATTAATTAGACCTGAAACTTTTGGGGCAAAAGAAAAATATAAAGACTTTTTAAAATCTTTGAAATTAGAATTATTATTAGAAAAAGATTTTAGAGTTTGTTTTGAACAATATTGGATTTTGTATCATCATGGTTTGAAACATCAAGATTCTGTTCTTGATTTTCCTACTAGAACATTTAATTATATTGATAATGATGTTTGCTTGCTTGTATTTACTGGTAATAAGGATGAGTTAGAAACTAAAACAATAAGTGATTATTTAATTGGATATAAAGGGAAACATGGAATTTACACTCCTAATACCTTAAGAGGAGATATTGCTTTTAATGAACTAAAAAAATATTTAGTTTCAAAAGATGAGTTTACAAGAGAAGCAAATATTGCATTAGACCCAATTGGTGCATATAGAATGTTAGTCAGAGGAAAAATAGATTCTGATAGATGTCATGAAATTGCAGACAATCCTTTACTTTTTTATTCTGCTCAAGCAGTCCACATCCCTAATAGATATGAAATAAATAAAGATTTAGGAGTTCTTTGTGATGAACAAGATCTTGAAGAAATTTCATTAAAACTTAAAAGGAAATAATAATACTTATGAATATTATATTTGATCTTGATGGTACGTTATGGGATTCTTCAGAGACAATTTTAAAAGCATGGGAAGTTGTCTTTAAAAAAGAAACGATTTCAATTATACTAGATTAAATCAAACATATTTTGGGTCTTACTAATGAAGAAATAATAAATTGGTTATTTTTAAATAAAAATATTAATAAAATAAAAGCAAAAAAAATTTTATATACGTGTCAAAAAGAAGAAATTAATCAAATATCAAAATATGGTGGAATGCTATTTTCAGAAGTAAAAGAAACATTACAAGAATTGTCATTACATAATAATTTATATATTGTAAGTAATTGTCAAAAAGGCTATATAGAATCATTTTTGTCTTATTATAAATTAAATAACTATTTTATTGATTTTGAAAGTACAGGAAATACTGGAAAGAATAAAGCAGATAATATAAGATTAGTTATGAAACGAAATGGGCTTAATGATGCAATATATGTAGGCGATACTATTGGTGATTACAATGCTTCAGTAGAAAATAAAATTCCATTTGTTTATGCTAAATATGGCTTTGGGAAAATCGATAAATCAATTTATAAAATTAATAAATTTGAAGAATTATTAAAATTATGTTAAATTTTAAAATGAAAGGAATGTGAGATTAATATGGAAAAAAGAGATTTATATGATGAAAACAAGCAAAAAACTGGTGAAGTTATAGAAAAAGGACAAGATGTTCCTAAAGGCAGATATTATATAACTGTTGTAGTTTGGATGCAAAATTCAAAAGGCGAATTTTTAATTCAAAGGACAGTGCCAGAAAAATATCATATGTGGTCTACAACTGGTGGTCATCCGAAAGCAGGAGAAAGCAGTTTAGAAGGTATTGTTACTGAAATAAAAGAAGAATTAGGATTGTCAGTATCTGCAAAAGAATTGCAATTATTTAAAACAATAAAAACAGAAGATGATTTTGTAGATATATATTATTTAAAAATTGATGTTGGCTTGGATGAAATTATGATTCAAGAAGAAGTAGAAGATGTTAAGTGGGCATCTATTGAAGAAATAAATAGTTTAATTGATGAAGGATTATTTTTACCACCACATATTGATTTTTATAAATTTTGTTTGGAATATTTAGAAAGCCAATGTTAATAACTTTATTAAAAATAATGATATATTTTAATAAATGTGTAACAAGATAATTTTTGATGTGTTTTATAATAGAAAAGTCTTATAATTTTAATAGAAAAAATCAATTATAAAACAATGAAAAAGTTAAATTATAGGTAGCATTTAGGTAGCAAAATTTCTAAAATTTAATTTTATACTTTAAATTTTATTAATTAATATCATTTAAAAATGTTAAGAAATAAATAAAAAACATATTAAAAAAGTCAAAAAGATACATAATCTTAATTTCCCATGAAAGGAGTTCTCCTCCAGAAGACTCCGCCTTTTTTAATTGTGAGCACAATTTGTTTTATAAATATGTGAAATTTAATTATTTATGATACAATTAACCGTGAAGGTGTGATAATATATTTAATTTGCCATGATAAACGTATTTTAAAAGTGCAAATTTAGGAGGAATTGAACTAAATAAGAGTATTGATTAAATTTTAATTTCTCTAAAACCCCCCAGTTTTTTGTTATATTATGGGGGATTTATTATGATAAATATAGAATAATACAATTGAATAAAAAATATTATGAAAGTATGGAGTTGATTTAGTGTTAAGTTTAATAAAAAGATTAGATAAAAAGCAATGGTTACTTATGATTATAAGTGTAATATTTATTGCTTTGCAGGTATTTTTAGATCTTAAGATACCTGATTATATGTCGAATATAACATCTTTGCTTCAAACAGAGGGAACTAAGGTAAGTGATTTGTATATTCCTGGTGGAAAAATGTTGCTTTGTGCTTTTGGTTCTCTTGTATCTGCAGTTATTGTTGGGTATGTTATATCTTTTATTGCGTCATCTTTTTCTAGAAATTTAAGAAAAGATATATTTAGTAAAGTTATGGATTTTGGTATGGAGGAAATAAAGAAATTCTCTACTAGCAGTTTAATAACTCGTACTACAAATGATGTGACGCAGGTTAGAATGTTACTTTCTATGGGATTACAAATGCTTATAAAGGCACCCATTACTGCTGTTTGGGCAATACTTAAAATATTAGGTAAGAGTTTTGAGTGGAGCACTGTTACTGCAGTTGCGGTATGTATTCTTTTATTGATTATAAGTGTTATAGTTATATTTGCTATACCTAAGTTTAAAATTATTCAAAAGTTGACTGATAATTTAAATAGAATTACTTTAGAGGGCTTAAAGGGTATTAGAGTAGTTAAGGCATATAATGCAGAGGAATATCAAGAAAGTAAGTTTGAGAAGGCAAATGATGAACTTGCTAGTACTCATTTGTTTACTCAAAAGATAATGTCTATAATGTCACCTGGTATGTATTTGATAATGAATGGATTAACTCTTTCTATATATTTTATAGGAGCAATATTGTTAAATAGTGATTCTATGATGGATAGAATAGGTATATTTAGCGATATGATAGTTTTCTCAAGTTATGCAATGCAGGTTGTTATGTCATTTATGATGCTTTCTATTGTGTTTATAATGTATCCTAGGGCAAGTGTGTCTGCAAAAAGAATACTAGAAGTTCTTAATACAAGTTCTAAAATTCATGATGGAAGTGTATTAAGTACTAAAAATAGGGGAACAGTTGAATTTAAGAATGTTTCATTTAAATATCCAGATGCAGAGGAGTATATGCTTAGAAATATAAGTTTTAAAGCCAATAAAGGTGATGAGATTGCAATTATTGGTAGTACTGGTTGTGGTAAAAGTACTTTGATAAATTTAATACCGAGGTTTTATGATGCTTCTAGTGGTGAGGTTTTAGTGGATGGTGTTAATGTTAAAGATTATAATTTAGAAAGCTTGTATAATAAAATAAGCTATGTTCCACAAAAAACGGTAATATTTAGTGGAACTGTTAGAAATAATATTTGTTATGGCAATAATACAAAAGGTGAAATAACTGATGATGAAATGAGGAAATCTGCTGAAGTTGCACAGGCATCTGATTTTATAAATAAAATGGAAAATGGGTATGATGCACATATTGCACAAGGGGGTACTAATATATCTGGTGGTCAAAAGCAAAGATTAGCGATTGCAAGGGCTATTGCTAGAGATCCGGAAATATATATATTTGATGATTCATTTAGTGCACTTGATTATAAGACAGATTATTTGCTTAGAAAAAAGTTAAAAGAGTATACAAAGAATGCAACTTTATTTATAGTTGCTCAAAGAATAGGAACTATTAAAAATGCAGATAAAATAATAGTATTGGATGATGGTGTATGTGTTGGTATGGGGAAACATCAGGAATTATTGAAAAATTGTAAGGTGTATAAAGAAATTGCTTTATCGCAATTATCAAAGGAGGAGTTAGAAAATGAATAATAGAAGATCTCCTGCTAGTAAGCCAAAGGATTTTAAAAAGGCAATTATTAATTTGTTTGGTTATTGTAAGGATTATTATAGATTAATAATATTTGCAATTGTTTTATCTATTATTAGTTCTATATTTTCTATAATTGGTCCAGGTAAGGTTCGTGATATAATAAATGAAATAACTATTGGACTTACTAGTACAATAAATATGGAAGTTATTAAAGATATTACGTTGTTTCTTGCTGTAATGTATGTTTTAGGTGCGATATTTCATTATGTAGAAGCATATTTGATGGCAATAATGACTAATAAGCTTTCTAAAAATTTAAGGAATAAAATATCAGTTAAAATAAATAAAATACCACTTAAATATTTTGATTCTACTAGTTATGGTGATATTTTGTCTAGGGTAACTAATGATGTTGATACAATTAGTCGTACTTTGAGTGAAAGTGTAAGTGATTTGGTTTCTTCAATAGTTCTTTTTATAGGTGTTGTGTTGGTTATGTTTATAACTAATCCAGTAATGGCAATTACAGGTATATTAGCGTCTTTAATTGGATTTTCTTTACTTGCATTTATATTGGCTAAATCTCAGAAGTATTATGAGATTCAACAAAAAGAGTTAGGTAATTTGAATGGACACATAGAAGAGGCATATTCTGGGCATAATGTAGTTAAGGTATATAATAATGTTGAAAATTCAAAGGATGAGTTTGAAAAAATTAATGAGAAGATGTTTAATTCTTCTATAAAGAGTCATTTTTTATCAGGACTTATGCCTCCAATTATGGGGTTTATTGGAAACTTTGGATATGTTGCTATATGTATAGTTGGATCTATACTTGTAATAAATGGAAAAATTAATGTTGCTACTATTGTTTCGTTTATGATGTATACAAGATTGTTTACGAGTCCGCTTTCAACTATTGCACAAGGTTTTATAGAGCTTCAAAGTGCTGCTGCTGCAAGTGAGAGAGTAAGTGAGTTTTTAAGTGAAAGTGAATTAGAAGATGAGAGTAGTAAAACTTTAGTACTTGATAGAAATAAAGTGGAAGGTAATATAGAATTTAATCATGTTGTGTTTGGCTATGATGATGATAAAAATATTATTAAAGATTTTAATGTAAGTGTTGAGAAGGGTGAAAAAGTAGCTATAGTTGGACCTACTGGTGCAGGTAAAACTACAATGGTTAATTTGTTAATGAGATTTTATGAAATCAAGAATGGAAGTATTACAATAGATGGAGTTAATACTAAAGACATAACAAGGGAAAATGTTCATGATTTGTTTTGTATGGTATTGCAAGATACCTGGGTATTTGAAGGAACTATTAAGGAAAATATTATATATAATAGAAAGAATATAACTGATAATGAAGTAGAGGATGCTTGTAGGGTGGTTGGACTTGATCATTTTATAAAAGCATTACCTCTTGGTTATGATACGGTATTGGATGATATTGAAAGTTTATCTGCTGGTCAGAAGCAACTTTTGACTATTGCGAGGGGAATGTTAAGTGATGCACCATTTCTTATTTTGGATGAGGCGACTAGTAGTGTTGATACAAGAACGGAGGAACTTGTGCAAAAGGCAATGGATGCTCTTACAAAAGGAAGAACCTCGTTTATTATTGCACATAGATTGTCTACTATAAAAAATGCTGATTTAATATTGGTAATGAAGGATGGTAACATTATTGAGCAAGGTAGTCATAATGAGTTAATGGAGAAGAATGGTTTTTATACAGAATTATATAATTCACAATTTCAGAATTAATTGTTAAAAATAGTTAAGAATATAAATGGTGGTTTTATGACAAAAAAATACATTTATATTCTTTTTTCTTCATTTGTTTTATTTTTGGTTTTTTCATTCAAGGGCGAAAAAACTATTACTGTTTTTAATGAATACGAATATATAGATGATTATAAGTTTGATAATTATATATTAACTTTTGATGATTGTGAATTAAATTTATCTAATTTTAAGGATGTATTTAGTTATTTTAATGATTTAGAATTTAAGATATTGGAAATTGTTCCATATAAAAATGATAATATTAAGTATTTGTATTATAGTGATAATTTGGATTATATAATATCTAATTTTAAAAGCAAATATTTAGATAGTGTTATAGATAAATCTAGTTATATTACTAATATTTGTATTAAAAATGTGAAAATAAATACTGCTAATAAGTATATTAGTGAATTTAGAAATAAGAAAAAATAAAACCCAATTCTATTATTGAATTAGGTTTTGTTTTTATTTAATATTGTATGGATCTGATAAAGAGCCATTGCCTGAGTGATATAGTACATCATTTCTAAGTGCTATTATTGGTTTTATTGATTTTCTCATGTATGCATCAGTTTTCTTAACTCCTTCATAAGTATCAATATAATATACCTTTGATGTATCATTAACATCTGCAGTAATAGTCCAATTGTTTTGATTCAAGAAGTTATAGTTTTGACAGTTTTTAGTATTTGTTGTACTGCAAAGTGGATCTAAACTTGCGTTCATATAATCGTTTACTGTTATAATTGATGCATTTTGGTTATCTAAGATTTTAGTACAAGTATCAACATTTGTTTGCGACATATCTACTTTACCAATACAAACACTGAATTTTGTTAATCTAGATAATCTTTCAGCATTAAATTCTGCTATATCCTTACTATATAAATTGTCTAAATATTCTTTTAATCTACTTATTTCATAATCATTAATACCAACTTGATTGTCTTTGTTATTGTTATATCTATCGTCCCAAGATATATATTCAAATGGTTTATCACTATATACCATTTTTATATTATTAGAAGAGTCAATACCTATTATTCTCCATTTAACACCTGCAAACATTACATAGTTGTTTGGATTTTCACCTCTAAAAATATAAGAACCATTGTAATTATATAACCCGTCATTTGTCGTTTCTATATTTTGCATTAATTTGCTTACTAATGTTTTAGAATCTCTATCACAATTTATAAATGGTGTATATATGTATTCACCGTTAATTTTAGTTACTACTACATACGAAGAGCAATTAGCACCTTCTTTATTTTCACTTATGTATCCAGTTGATATCAAAGTAGATAAATTAACTTTACTTGAGTCATAATTTTCTTTTGGTAATAATCCGGTATGTTCGTTATAATATTTTATTGCAGCATTTTTCAATAAATTATTGTTTATTCCTTTATTTTTATTTCCTACTATTATAACTGCGATAATGATAATTAATATTATTATAACTATTGCTATTAATAGTGTCCTAAGTAGTTTATTTTCAAATAGTTTTTTTAAATTTTCCATTCTTTCACCTCAGTTAGATTATAACTTTCAATATGATTATTTGTCAACTAATCTATATAAATTAAATGATGGTTGATTAAATAATCTTAGATTTACTTTACTATTTCCAATTCCTCCAGATATATAAAAATCAGTATTACCAATTTTGTAATATGGATCATAATAATTTTTTGCATTGTTTGGTTTATATATGGCTCCAATTTTTGGGATTCTTACTTGACCATTATGTGAGTGACCTGCAAGAACTAGATTAAAATCATATTTTAAAATTTTATCAATATTATCAGGGTAATGTGTTATAAATATTTTATAGTTATAATTTTGTGTATTTAACTTTTCTTTGACATCATTGTTTATTCCAGATTGTATATCTGTACCAGTAATAAATATACTAGATAGATCCTTACTATATATTACTTCATAATTGTTGTTTAAAGATTTGAAATGTGATTTGTCCATAAGTGCTTCATATGATATGTTGTTTTTATCTTCATCTCCATTTACATAATAATTTCCGTATGTACTTTTTATTTTAGATAGATTGTTAACTAAGATTTTTTCAATGTCTTCTGTTAATTTTGTTTTGTTATCTAATAAATCTCCTGTAAAGAATACTATATCTGGTTTGGTTTCATTTATTAAGTTGACAAGTTTTTTTAGTTTGTTATCATCAACTCCCATTCCATAATGTAAATCTGTGAAATGTACTATTTTTATTCCGTATAGAGATTTTGGAATTTTACTTGTAACTTTGTATTCTCTTATAATTATTCCTTTAGTACCAATAAATCTCATTGTAAGAAAAAGGAATGTTATAATAAGAATTACTGTCAAAATTATTTTCCATTTTAATTTGAGTTTTTTCTTAATCATAAAATCCTCCTATACAGCGCCACTTATAAAATATAAAATCATAAGTATAGTATTATGTATAAAATGTAATGTTATTGTAGTAAATATATTTTCACTATCTGTATATATGTACATAAATATTCCACCAAGTATTCCGTATGGAATTATATATAATAAATCAAGTAAACCAGAATATGTTCCTACAACATGTGCGAGTCCAAATAATAGAAATCCCATAAAAATACTTAATTTTTTATTTATGAATATATTATTAACTGTTTTTCTAAATGCAAGTTCTTCTGCAATTGGTGCGACGATACAAGTGGACATTATACTATAGATAGGTAATATCTTAGTAATTTCTCTTATAGCAGTTTCATTACTTGAATTATCTGTTTTTGTTATGGTAGAAATTATAATATTTGCTATACCCATTAGAAATATTCCAAGTAACCAATATTTGATATATTTGTCTGCATATTTTTCAATATTTGGTTTAAAATCATTTAAATCCTTTTTTAAATCTTTTTTGTATATCAATATTAATCCGATAAGTGGTATTAGTTCTATAATATATATAAAACCAATTCTATATATTATGTTTAATTTTGATATATCAATACCTGTTATAGTTAGAATAAATGTGACTATATAGGAAAAAGAAAAATATAGTGTGAAAATTATAATACTTTTAATTATTTTTTTAATTTTGTCTTTCATAAATCCTCCAATTATAATAATTATAACACAAAAAAGATTGTTTTTTAAATAATATATGATATAATACATTTGACAACGAAGAGTGGGCAATACCCACTCTTTGAATTTGATTGGAGGATATATGAGTTTAGAAGATAAAATCTTGAATGTGATTAAGAATGATGTAAATAATATTGGAATAGAAATTAAAGAGGTAAAGTATCTTAAGGAAAATGGAGTAAATTATTTAAGAATATTTATAGATAAAGAACCATTTATAAATATAGATGATTGTGTTAATGTTACTAATTTAATAAATCCTATATTGGATAAGTATGATTTTATAGATGAACCATATATGCTTGACATATCATCTGTTAGTAAAGGAGGCAATTATGAATAAGGAAGAGTTTATTAAAGCAGTAGATATTGTGTCAAAGGAAAAATGTATTTCAAGAGATGTAATATTTGAGGCGATGGAATTAGCACTTCAGAGTGCTTATAAGAAAAATTTTGATTCTAAAACTAATGTAAGAGTAAGTATTAATAGAGATACTGGAGATATAAAGGTTTATTCAGTATTAAATGTAGTTGATGAGATTAGTGATGAAGATGAGGAGGCATATTCTAAAATATTAGTGGATGATGCAGAAAAAATAGTTAAAGGGATTAAAGTTGGTGAAACTATTGAAACAGAAGTTACTCCAAGGGATTTTGGTAGAGTAGCAACTGCAACTGCAAAACAAGTAATAACTCAAAAAATAAGAGAAGCAGAAAGAAATAGTATAATGAATGAGTTTGAAGGAAAGCAAGATGAATTACTTGTTGGTATAGTTAGTAGAGAAGATGCTGTTAATTATTATATAGATTTAGGTAGAGCACATGGAATTTTGCCTAAGAAAGAGTTGATTCCTGGTGAGAAAATAGAAATGGGTTCTAGTGTGAAAGTATATGTTACAAAAATAGATGATACTGGTAAGGCACCTTTAATACTATTATCAAGGAGTCATTATGGTTTTATTAAAAGATTATTGGAACTTGAGGTACCTGAATTACAAGAAGGCATAGTTAAGCTTTATAGTGTTGCAAGGGATGCTGGTTCTAGAAGTAAGGTTGCTGTATATTCTGATAATCCAAGAGTGGATGCTATTGGTGCATGTATTGGTGAAAAGAGTTCTAGAATACTTAGAATGATGAAGGAACTTAATGGTGAAAAACTTGATATAGTTTTATATGATAAAGACCCAGTTAAGTTTATTAAAAATGCGTTAAGTCCAGCAAAAGAAGTTAATGTAATTATAATGGATCCTAAAAATAATGTTGCTCTTGCTGTAGCAGAAGGTGATCAATTATCTCTTGCTATTGGTAAAAAGGGTCAAAATGTAAGATTGGCTGCTAGATTAACAAAGTATAGAATAGATGTAAAGACAAATGAAGAATTAAAAGAATCTGGCATAAATATTTCTTTTGAGTAGGTGAAATATGAAAAAGATACCTATGAGAACTTGTGTTGTTACAAAGGAGAAATTAGAAAAAAGAGATTTAATAAGAGTAGTAAGAACTCCTGTTGGTGAAGTTGAAATAGATTTAACAGGAAAGATGAATGGTAGAGGAGCATATATTAAAAAGGATATAAATGTAATAGAAAAAGCGAAAAAAACTAAGATTTTGGAAAGACATTTGGAAGTAAGTGTTCCTGATAGTGTTTATGAGGAGTTAGAAAATTATGTAAAATAAATGATGAGAAAGAGGTGAAAGATATGATGACAGTTAAAGAGTATGCACTTGATGTAAATAAGGATGTAAAAGTAATTTTAGAGAAATGTGCTTCTTTGGGGTTTGATAAGTATAAAGAAGATGATTTGTTAACAGAAGAAGAGGTAATTGATTTAGATAATGCTGTTTATAGTGAAGATGATGAGGAAGAAAAACTTATTGATAAAGTAGAAGAGATTGTGTCTAATATGAAGGTAGATGATACAGTTAAGGTTCAGAAATTAAAAAAGAAAAGTGAAATAAAAGAACTTTCTGATTTTAAAAATAAGAAAAAAGAGATGTATAAACATAAGGAAAAACTTATGTCAAATGCACCAAATAAAGAAGATAATAAAATAGTTTATAAGGAAAACATGACTCTTTCTATGTTTGCAAATGAACTTAATGCAAATCCTATTGATTTAATAAAGAAATTTATGTCTTTGGGTGTAATGGTAAATTTAAATAGTCCTATTTCATTTTCTGATGCTGAATTAGTAGCAATTGATTATAATAAAGAATTAAAGAAAGCAGAAACAATGGATGCTACTAATTTTGAAAAGTTAGAAATAACAGATGATGAAGAAAATTTAAAAGAAAGACCTCCTGTTGTTACAATTATGGGACATGTTGATCATGGTAAAACTAGTTTGCTTGATGCGATTAGAAAGTCTAGTATTACAAGTGGTGAAGCAGGTGGGATAACTCAGCATATTGGTGCTTATCAAGTAGAAAAAAATGGTAAGAAGATAACATTTATTGATACACCTGGACATGCTGCATTTACTGAAATGAGGGCAAGAGGTGCTGCTATTACTGATATAGTAATTGTTATAGTTGCAGCTGATGATGGTGTTATGCCTCAAACTAAGGAAGCAATTGATCATGCAAAAGCAGCAAAAGTACCAATAATTGTTGCTATAAATAAAATAGATAAACCAAATGCAAATATAGAAAAAGTTATGACAGAAATGACGGAAGCTGGTCTTACTCCTGATAAATGGGGTGGAGATACAACGTTTGTAAATATATCTGCGTTAACTGGTGAAGGAATAGATGAGTTGTTAGAAACAATATTGTTGATAGCCGAGTTGAGAGAGTTAAAAGCAAATCCTAATAGATATGCATTAGGTACAGTAATAGAAGCAAAGTTGGATAAGAATGTTGGTTCTATTGTAACTTTACTTATTCAAAATGGTACTTTAAGAATAGGGGATCCAATAGTTGTAGGAACGTCTTTTGGTAAAGTTAGAACTCTAAAAAATGATTTAGGTGTTGAAATAGTAGAAGCATTACCTAGTACTCCTGTTGAAATAACTGGTGTAAATAGTGTTCCATCTGCGGGTGATAAATTTATGGCTTTTGAAACAGAGAAACAAGCAAAATCTATTGCTGATGCAAGAAGTGAAAAAGCAAAGCAAATGCAAAATAAGAATACTAATTCTCTTTCATTAGATGATTTGTTTTCTAAGATAGAGAGTGGAGTAAAAGAGATAAATATAATACTTAAAGCAGATGTAAAAGGTAGTGAGGAAGCAGTTAAAAATGCTCTTGAGAAAATTGATGTTAAGGGAGTTAAAACAACTGTTATAAGAAGTGGTACTGGTACAATAACTGAGAGTGATGTTGTTCTTGCCAATGCGTCTTCTGCAATTATTATTGGATTTAATGTGCGTCCATCTTCAAAAACAAAAGAGTTGGCGAAGGAATATAATGTTGATATAAGATTATATAATATTATATATAAGGTTATAGAGGAGTTAGAAGCGGCTATGAAGGGTATGCTTGATCCAGAATATGAAGAGAAAATATTAGGTGAAGCAGAGGTAAGACAATTATTTAGATTTTCTAAGGTTGGTACTATTGCAGGAAGCTATATAACGAATGGTATTATTAAGCAAAATAGTAAAGCAAGATTAATAAGAGATGGAGTAGTGTTGTATGATGGTGTTATCGCATCTATTCAAAGGGAAAAAGATTCAGTTAAAGAAGTAAAACAGGGCTTTGAATGTGGAATTACGTTAGAGAATTTTAATGATATAAAGGAAAAAGATGTGATTGAAGCATATGAGATGGTAGAGGTAAAAAGATGAAGGTAAAAACAGAGAGATTAGCTAGTTTATTACTTAAAGAAGTAAATGATATATTATATAATGAGATAAGAGATGAAGATATAATAGGTGTAACTGCTACTTATATAAAGCTTGCTGATGATTTGAGTTATGCAAAAATATATTGTTCAGTATTTGATTTATCAAAAAAAGATAAGGCGTTACATGATTTAAATAATGCAGAGGGTTACATAAAAAGTATTTTATGTAAGAGAAAGTTGCCTTTAAGGGTAATACCTGAATTGGAATTTGTATATGATGAATCAATAGAGTATGGAATGAAAATAGAGAAAATATTAGAAAATACTAAGAGAGAAGATTAAAGCACGAATATGTGCTTTTTCTTTATTACATTTTGTGATAGTATAGTTTTGGTGATATTATGGATATACAAAAAAGTATAATAAAAAAGTTTAGGAGAAAGATTTGGAGTAAGTTTGTAAAAGTAATAAAGGAATATGAACTTATTAAAGAAGGGGATAAAATAGCAGTATGTATAAGTGGTGGAAAGGATTCATTTTTACTTGCAAAATGTTTGGAGGAATTAAAACAACATGGACAATTTAAGTTTGATTTAGAGTTTATATGTATGAATCCTGGTTATAAAGATGAAGTTATGAATAAAATATTAGAAAATGCAAAAATAATGAATATTGATTTAAAGGTATTTAATAGTAATATATTTGATGTTGTGAAGAATAATGCATTGGATTCTCCATGTTATTTATGTGCTAGAATGAGAAGGGGATTTTTATATAGTAAAGCAAAAGAACTTGGATGTAATAAAATTGCGTTAGGGCATCATTTTAATGATGTTATTGAAACATCTTTATTAAATATTATTTATGCTGGTAGGTATGGTGGTATGCCACCAAAACTAAGAAGTGATAATTTTTCTGGTATGGAACTTATAAGACCTCTTTATTTAGTTAAAGAAGATGATATTATTAGTTTTGCTAATTATAATAATTTAGAATTTATTGATTGCGCATGTTTGATATCAAAGAAGAAAAATGATTCTAAACGGAAATATATAAAAGAACTTATTAAAGAATTGGTAAAAGATAATAAAAATGCTGATATACATATTATGTCAACGCTTGACGACATATGCTGGACATTCAATATAAGGGGATGCGATGTTGAGTGCAACCCTGTTATTATGGCGTATTCAGTGATAACTAAGGATGAAGCATACATATATACTGATTTAAAATTTAACTTTAATGACTTGTATAAAAATAAGTAACCTGATATAATTAAAACATCCTATATATGTGTTATCATAAATCCGAACTAAGCGAATTATAGGGAATCTAAAGTATAGTTGGTGTTGAATACTTGTATTTATATAAGGATCCTAAAAACTATATGGGGATACCCACCTTGATGAAAGTCGGGGTTTATCGCTGTAACACGTTTATAGGATTTTTTTTATTTTATAAATTTATTTTTAACAATAATAAATTATTTGTTATAATTAGATTGTAAGAGGTGACTAGTATGGAGAATAAGAAGAAAATAAATGTATTATTATTAATAATTTTAATAGTAATTGTACTAATAGCGATTGGTGTAGCTTATTTTGTATCAAAAAATCAAGATGATGACGTTAAAATATTAAGTGTTGATAACTATACTAAATGTACAAAAGATAATCCATGTACTTTTAAAGTGGATGATGAGGATTATAATATTGTTTATGAGAAAAAAGATAGTGATTCTTGTGAAAATAATGATTGTGAGATTATTTATTTGAATGATAAAGAGATTAGAAAGGTTAAGAATTCATTTGGAGATGTTTCTAGTATAAAGTTATTTAAAGATTTATTGATATTTGAAACTCATTTTGGAACAGATATAAGAAATCATAGTGTGGAAATTTATAACCTTTCTGGTGATGTATTAAGAAAAATATCTGAACTTGAAGATGTGAGTGGTATGGAAGTTAGTAATGATTTTTCTGGTATGGATGCTGATTATGTTAAAATTGAAGAGGATAAATTAATTTTAACAGGTACTAGGAGATATCATGGTGATACGAGCGTATATGATGGAAGTTATATTGGATTGTGTAGTAATGTATCAAAAGAAAATAGTAATGATTATGGAGATTTGAGGTTATCTGATTTAATAGATAAGGGAATTCTAAAAATTACTGATCCACTAACAGCAAAATATGAGATAACGTATGATGAAATATTAAATAATGATAAACCGAGATTAAAAGAGGTTATTGAAACATATAAAGATTATGAATTAAAGAATTGTAATAAATCTTAAAAGATTATTACAATTTTTATTTAAAAAGGGTTTGATTTAATGTATAATTTTATTGGTGGTTTTATGTGGCTTGATAGGTTAGAAAAAATACTTAATAGTGATTGTATTCAATTGTTAAAAAATAAAACTGTTCTTATTATTGGTATTGGTGGTGTAGGTGGTAGTGCACTTGAAAGTATAGTAAGAATGGGTATAAATAATGTAATTATTGTAGATAATGATAAGGTAGATATTACTAATTTAAATAGGCAAATAATAAGTTTAAATTCTAATGTTGGAGAATATAAGGTAGATGTTGCTAGAAAAAGGGTATTGGATATAAATCCTATTTGTAATTTGGTAACTGTTAAGAAGTTTATTGATGCATCTAATTATTTGGAATTATTTGATTATAATATAGATTATGTAATAGATTGTTGTGATACAGTAAGTACGAAGATGTTGCTTATTAAAGAGTGTTTAGATAGGAATATTAAAATTATTAGTTGTATGGGAACTGGTAATAAGTTTCATCCAGAGATGCTTGAGATAGTTGAGCTTAAGAAAACTAGTTATGATCCGCTTGCTAAGGTTATTAGAAATAAGTTTAAAGATGAAAAAAGAAAGATTATGGTAGTCTGTTCAAAGGAAAAAGGTGTTTCTATTAAAGATAGAACTCCTGGATCTTGTTCTTTGGTACCTAATGCAGCTGGTATAATGTGTGCTAGTTTTGTAGTAAATGATATTTTAAAGGAAGTGTAATAATGGCAGATTTAGTATTTAAATATGGTTCAATGGGAAGTAGTAAGAGTGCTTTTGCACTTATGTTAAGGGTATCTTATATGGAAAGTGGTAAAAATGTTCTTTTGTTAAAGCCAAGTATAGATACACGTGATGGATGTTATATTATTAAATCGAGGGTTGGTATAGAGGCACGTTGTAAAACTTTTTCTAAGGATGAAAGAATTATTACAAAATTTATAGATGATTTACTTGTTTGTGATGTAATAATTGTTGATGAGGCACAATTTGCAACTAAAAGTCAAATTGATGAATTAAAGGCAATATCTGAAGAGATGGATAAAACTGTATATTGTTTTGGTCTTAGAACAGATTTTCAAACTAATATGTTTGAGGGTTCAAAAAGGTTATTTGAGTTATCTACTAAAATCGAAATTCTACCTAAGAAGTGTGAATGTGGTAATGAGGCGATAGTTAATGCTAGATATGATGATTCTGGAATAGTTTATGATGGTAATCAAGTAGAACTTGGTTCTAATGATAAATATAAAGCTTTGTGTTATACTTGTTATAAAAGAGGTAGATTACATGTTAAATGAAGAGATTGAGTTAGAAAAAGGTATTAGTTTAGATGTAGTTAAGAATATATCTGAAATAAAGGGTGAGCCGAATTGGATGAAGGAATTTAGAATGGAATCTTATAAATTCTTTGAAAAATGTATGATGCCTAGTTTTGGACCTGAACTTAATATAGATTTTAATAACATTACATATTATAAGAGAATAAGTAATAAATCATTTAATAATTGGGAAAGTGTTAGATGTGATGTTAAAAATACTTTTGATAATATCGGATTAATAGATGCTGAGAAGAAGTATTTGGGTGGTGCGGCTGCACAATATGAAAGTGAAGTAATATACCATAACATGCTTGATGAGGTTAAGGAAAAGGGAATAATATTTACGGATACAGATACAGCTTTGAGAGAATATCCTGATATATTTAAGAAATATTTTAATAAACTTGTAAATTATAGAGAAAATAAGTTTACTGCTCTTAATGGAGCGGTATGGAGTGGAGGTAGTTTTATATATATTCCTCCTAATACAAAATTAGATAGACCTTTGCAAAGCTATTTTAGGATAAATACTAAAGATATGGGACAATTTGAGAGAACTTTAATAATAGTAGATGATAATTCAGAACTTCATTATATTGAAGGTTGTACTGCACCTACTTATACTACGGATAGTCTTCATGCAGCAGTAGTAGAAATATTTGTTGGTAAAAATGCTAAATGTAGATATACTACTATACAAAATTGGGCATCTAATATATATAATGTGGTAACTAAAAGAGCAATAGTAGATGAAAATGGACTTATGGAATGGATAGATGGGAATATTGGTTCTAAGATTAATATGAAATATCCAGCATGTATATTAAATGGTAAATATGCACGTGGTACTTGTATAAGTATAGCAGTAGCAGATGATAATCAAATACAAGATACTGGTGCTAGGATGATTCATAATGCACCATATACGAAGAGTAATATAATTGCAAAGAGTATTGCTAGGAATAGGGGTAATGCAACATATAGAGGTACAGTAAGGATAAAAGAGAATGCAAATAATTGTATAGCCAATGTTAAATGTGATACTATTCTTTTAGATGAAACTGCTAGGAGTGATACTATTCCTAAAAATATAGTTATGAATGATACATCATCAATTGAGCATGAGGCAACTGTTTCAAAGGTAAGTGATGAGAAGTTGTTTTATTTAAAATCAAAAGGAATAGATGAAGATAAAGCAAGAGAAATGATAATAATGGGATTTATTGATGAGTTTAAAGAAGAACTTCCTATGGAATATGCAGTTGAACTAAATAAATTATTAAAAAATAAATTTTAGTATAAATATGGTTTCAAAAATTAAATAGTTGTATAAATAAAAATGTAAAATGAATTTATTTTAATAAATGAATTCATTTTTTTATTATTTGAGTATTAAATAAATAAAATGTATTATTGCTTTGAAAGGAGAGAAATATGTTAAATCAAATAGTTATAGTTGGGAGATTAGTAAGAAATCCTGAATTAAGAGAAACAGAAGGAGGAAAAAAAGTAACTAATATTACTCTTGCTGTGCCAAGAAGTTATAAGAATATAAATGGTGAATATGAAACTGATTATATTGACTGTGTATTATGGACTGGTATAGCAGAGAATACTTCTGAATATTGTAAGAAAGGAGATATATTAGGATTAAAGGGAAGAGTTCAAACTAGGGCTTATGAAATTGATGATAAAAAGAAATATGTTACAGAAGTAGTAGCAGAAAAAGTAACATTTTTATCACCACCTCATAGAGATAATGTGTAAAATTACTTTTTAGTTAATTCGACACTTTGTGTTTTTCTAATCAGATATAATTCGCTTGAAGGTGATATATATATGTTTATTGGAAGCAGATTGAAAAAATTAAGAAAAGAGAGAAATTTAACGCAATCTGAGTTGGGTGATTTGTTAAATGTTACAAAAGTTTCAGTATGTTGCTATGAAAAAGGAACACGTATTCCTAGTTTAGAAACATTAGATGATTTATCTAATATATTTGGAGTAAGATCTGATTATTTTTTAGGTAAAGATGTAGCAGTTGTAGGAGAAGACACCAATGAATATACATATTTTATATCTAATAGTGAATTAGAATTTATAAAACTGTTAAGGAAAAACAATAAATTGTATTCTCTTATTATGGGTGAACCAAAAAGAATGATGGAACTTATTGAAAAGAAATTAAAATAGGTATTTGAAATATCTATTTTTTTTAACAAATTTTTCTTATTTGTATGATATAATGAGTATAAGAAAAAAGTGGGTGTTTATATGTATATAGTTGATTTAATAAATAAGAAGAGAAATAATTTAGTATTTACTAAAGAAGAAATAGATTATATTATAAATGAATATACAAATGACAACATAAAGGATTATCAAATGTCTTCTTTACTTATGGCCATATGTATTAATGGTTTAAATAGTGAAGAAACGTGTCTTTTAACTGAAGCAATGTTAAATAGTGGTAAAACTATAGATTTGAGTAGTATTCCAGGTGTAAAAGTTGATAAACATTCAACTGGTGGAGTTGGAGATAAAACAACCCTTATAGTTGCACCTATTGTCGCATCATGTGATGTTCCTGTTGCGAAAATGAGTGGTAGAAGTTTAGGGTATACTGGTGGAACTATTGATAAACTTGAATCTATACCAGGATATAAGGTAAATATTCCAATTGATGATTTTATAAAACAAGTAAGTGAAATAAAAGTTTGTATAAGTACTACTACAGAAAATCTAGCACCTGCTGATAAAAAAATATATGCATTAAGAGATGTGACTGGAACTGTATCTTCAAAATCACTTATTGCAGCAAGTATAATGAGTAAAAAGTTAGCAACTGGAGCAGATAAAATATTACTTGATGTAAAATATGGGAAAGGTGCATTAGTAAATACTAAAGAAGAAGCGGTTGAACTGGCTAGATTGATGGTTTATATAGGTAATAAACATGGAAAAGAAACTAAAGCATTAGTAACAAATATGAATTATCCATTAGGCAGTATGATAGGTAATTCACTTGAACTTAAAGAAGTTATACAAATATTAAATGGAAGAGGAAATAAGGATTTAAGGGATTTATGTGTAGTATTATCTTCTTATATGATAAGTATGTCAAAAAATATAGATTTTATAAGTGCACAAGGAGAAGTGCTTGAAGCAATAAGAACTGGTAAAGCATATAGAAAGTTTTTAGAATTTATTACATATCAAGGTGGAGATTTGAGATATGTTAAGATATCTAATAATGTAGTTGAAGTGAAATCTACTAAAGAAGGTTATTTAAATGATGTAGATGCCTTAGAAATAGCAAAATGTGCATTAAAGTTAGGTGCAGGTAGAACTTATAAAGATGAATTAATAGATCATAGTGTAGGAATAGAAATAATTAAAAATATTGGAGAATATATAACAATAAAACTTTTCAAACCAATAAACAATTTTAAAGAATATGTAGGAAAGTTAAAAAGTTTTGATGACCAAATAATAACAATTGAAGTAGAAAATGAAGAATTAAATATAGAGCGAAAAAATATATCATTAATAAAAAAATATTATGATTGGAATGTTTAAAAGGAGGATATTGAAATGAAGGGTGAAACAAAACAAAATAAAGGTATAAATATTGATAGTAAAGAGCTAGTAATAGCTTTAAATGAATATCCATTATCTTTACCATATCTAATAATGTCTCTTAAAGCATTCACAGTACTCCTGTGATTAGCAGAATCATGCATAAGTACTATGTTTGTTTTATTATGAGATAAACTATTTATAACATTATTGTATATTT
>OGOV01001462.1_pt1 | contig 20673 bp, 15 predicted proteins | sample 1552711 | NCBI WGS metagenome assembly OGOV01 (sample SAMEA2580216, study PRJEB22360) | human gut metagenome | biome: human gut; feature: human-associated habitat; material: faeces | place: Denmark | collected 2008/2010 | reverse complement strand
CGGGAGGAGGACCCATGGTGAACGCCACGACCTTGCAGCCCAGCTCGTCCTTCAGAGCCAGAGCGGCCTCGACAGCGTTCAGGTCATCGGGGTTGATGATGGTCTGCATGGACGCACGGTCAAGAGTACCATCGGGATTTACGGCGACTTTGCCGGAGGTGTCGGGAACTTGTTTTACGGTAACCAGAATCTTCATTGTCTATTCCCTCCTCTTACAGACCCATGTTGGCGGAGATCACGATGCGCTGCACCTCGGAGGTGCCCTCGTAAATTTCCGTGATCTTGGCATCCCGCATCATACGCTCTACCGGGTAATCCTTGGTGTAGCCATAGCCGCCGAAGAGCTGCACCACCTTGGTGGTGGTCTTCATGGCGTGCTCGGAGGTGAACAGCTTGGCCATGGCGGCCAGCTTGGTGTAGCGCTTGCCCTCGCCCTTGGCCACGGCGGCCTGATACGTCAGCAGGCGGCCCGCCTCGCAGCCCAGCTCCATGTCAGCCAGCGTGAACTGGGTGTTCTGGAACTTGCTGATGGGCTTGCCGAACTGGACACGCCCCTTGGTGTAGTTGATGGCCTCGGCCAGCGCGCCCTCGGCGATGCCTAGGGACTGGGCAGCGATGCCGATACGGCCGCCGTCCAGGGTCGCCATGGCGATGGAGAAGCCCTTGCCCTCTACGCCCAGCAGATTCTCCTTGGGAACGATGCAGTCCTGGAACACGATCTCGGCGGTGGGGCTGCCGTGGAGACCCAGCTTTTCCTCGTGCTTACCCACGGAGAAACCGGGGAAGCTGCTCTCCACAATAAAGGCAGAGATGCCCTTGGTACCGCGACTCTTGTCGGTCATGGCGAACACCACGAACACGTCGGCCACATAGCCGTTGGTGATGAATATCTTGCTGCCGTTCATCACATAGTGGTCGCCCTCCAGCTTGGCCTCGGTCTGACCCTTGGAGGCGTCGCTGCCGGCGTTGGGCTCCGTCAGGGCGAAGGCGCCCACATGGTGACCCTTGGTCAGCATGGGCAGATACTTGGCCTTCTGCTCAGCGGTGCCGTAGGTCATGATAGGATCGCAGCACAGGCCGTTGTGGGTGGCCACGATGTCGCCGGTGGAGGCGCACTGCTTGCTCAGCTCCTCGATGCAGATGGCACTGGCCAGCGGATCGGCGCCCGCGCCGCCGTACTCCTTGGGGACGCACATACCCATGACGCCCAGATTAAACAGCTTCTCGATGTTCTCGCGGGGATACTCGCAGGTGCGGTCGGTCTCCGCCGTAATGGGCTTGACTTCCTTTTCCGTAAACTCCGCCATCATCTTGCGGATCAGCTGATGCTCACGGCTGAGATTGAAATCCATATTTGTTCTCCTTGTTTTGTCCTAAGTATAATGTGGTCACAGCGGCATCCAACTGCCGCTGGCGGTGGCCAGCAGTTTGCCGGTGGCGGCATCGGTCAGCTCCGCCCGCTGGCGGATAAGGCTGCGCCCCGCCTTGACGATGAACACCGTCAGGTGCAGCTCCATGCCGAAATCCACGCCCCGCAGGAAGGACACCGTCATGTCCGTGGTGGTGGCCTCGTTGTCTCCGGCGGTGAAGTTGGCTACCACGCCGAAGGCCGTATCGAACATCCCGGCGATAGCGCCGCCGTGGATGCCGCCCTTCTCGTTGATCTGCCAGTCCTGGGTGGGGAAGGCGTAGGTGACAGTCTGCGCCTCGTAATCGCAGCCCACCAGACGCGCCCGCATTTTCTCGTCAAAGCCGCCGTCGTGCAGATTCAGATAGTGCTCGGACTTCTCCCGCACCAGCTGGAGCCATGCTTGCTTCTTATCCATGCCGCCCTCTCACTTCTGGATACCGGCAATGTTCTTTGCCAGCTTTTTCTTCTCCTGAATATTCCCCTGACGGGCGATCATGATGCGCTGCGCCTGGGGAGAGCCTGCGCCGTGCATAGACTCCGTGCGGTAGCCCACAGCGGCAGCACCCAGACACATATTTTCCAGGAAGCGCATGATCCGCTGGCGATCCTCAGTGCTGACGCCCTCGCGGGCGGCGAAGTACTTGTTGCAGATCTCGCCGATGGTCTCGCCGTTGTTACCCACCACGGTGTCGGACTTGAAGTCCGTCTCGCTGGGCATGGTGACCATCAGGCCGCCCGCGATGTCCTCAGCAAGACGCACGATCTCATAGGGGAAGCGGGTGACGTTCTGCTTGCAGACGTTGGCCAGCAGCAGGTCGATCTGATAGTTGCCCGCCTTGGTGGGGCAGCCCTCGCAGGAGCAGGCGATGCCGCAGGAGTACAGGGTCTCGTTGAGGTGGGTCATCTCGATGAGCTTGTCCTTGACAGCGCTGGCCTTCTCCACGCCGTTGTACTCGGCAGCCAGCGCCGCCGCGCCGATGACCACGTCGCCTACGCCTACCTTGCAGCCGCCGTAGCTCTGGCGGTGATAACCGGCGAAGCGCTCCACGATGGTGCCGGCGAACTCATATTCGCCGTTGAGGAAGATGTACTCGTTGGGGATAAAGACGTGATCCAGAACCACCAGAGCCTCCTGTCCGCCGAACTTGGCGTTGCCCACGTCGATGCAGCCCTCCTCCATCTTGCGGGTGTCGCAGGACTGGCGGCCGTAGATCATATACAGGCCCTCGGCGTCGGTGGGGCAGGCGAAGGACACGGCATAGTCCTTGTCCGCCTCGCCCATGGCGATGGTGGGCATAAAGATATGCCAGTGGGAGTTGATGGAGCCGGTCTGGTGGCACTTGGCGCCGCAGACCACGATGCCGTCGGGGCGACGCTCCACCACGTGGACGTACATATCGGGATCGGCCTGCTCATGGGGAGCCTTGCTGCGGTCGCCCTTGGGGTCGGTCATGGCGCCGTCCACCGTCAGGTCGTTGTCCTGCACGTAGATGAGGAACTTCTTGAAATTCTCGTGGTAGTGGGTGCCGTACTTCTCATCGATCTCGTAGGTGGAGGAATAGACGGCGTTGAAGGCGTCCATGCCCACGCAGCGCTGGAAGCAGCTAGCCGTCTTCTGACCCAGCAGTCGCTGCATCTTTACCTTTTTCACCAGATCCTCGCTGGACTGGTGGAGGTGGGTAAAGCGGTTGATTTTGTGGCCGGTTAGGCTGGAGGTGGCGGTCATCAGATCCTCATACTGGGGATCCTGGGCTAGCGCGTAGGTCATGGCCACGCAGTTGATGGAGGGGCGGATCATGGGGTGATCCACCCAGTTGTCGATCTTCTCGCCAAACATGTAGACACGGGTGTTCAGCTTACGCAGGGAGTCGATGTACTCCTTCGCGGTCATCAATGCCATTTTCGTTTCCTCCTTAAATTTACCGCATAGCTATTGTTATATCGCCGTTGGCTGCCCATTCCTGATGAACATACACTTCAGCAGCGCAAGTGACGATGGCTTTTTCTCTTTTCTCGGAAATAATATTTGCATGGATTTCAAGGGTGTCTCCCGGCAGGATCTTTTTTCGGAAACTCACCTTGTCAACGCCTAAAAGGAGCGGCGTTTTTCCAGCGTAGCGCAGTGTTGACATCAGCAGGATATCCACCGCCTGCGCCATACATTCTATAGAGTATACGCCCGGCAGTATCGGCTCTTCCGGGAAGTGTCCGAGAAAGATGTCCATTTTAGGATCCGCGAAAAAGGCGGCGCGGATATCCTCTCCGGGGATCAAATCTTCTACCGATGTCACCAGAAGCATCGGCTCACGGTGCGGCAGGATCGTTTTGATCTCATCTTGATTCAGCTTCATAACGCAATTTACCCGTTCTGAAAGTTGGCGGGACGCTTCTCCAGGAACGCGCCCATGCCCTCCTTCTGGTCGGCGGTGGCGAAGCACATGGCGAACAGCTCGTTCTCTACGGCGATGCCGTCGTCAATGTCCATCTGCATACCCCGGTCGATGCAGGCCTTGGCGTACTTCACAGCGATGGGGGCGTTCTTGGTGAAGGACTTGGCCATCTCCAGCGCACTGTCCATCAGGGCTTCGGGGGCGTAGACGGCGTTGACAAGGCCGATCTCCTTGGCCTCGTCGGCCTTGATCATCTTGCCGGAGAAGATCAGCTCCTTGGCCTTGGCCACACCTACACGGCGGGGCAGGCGCTGGGTGCCGGAGAAGCCGGGGGTAATGCCCAGACCTACCTCAGGCTGGCCGAACTTGGCCTTCTCGGAGGCCAGAATGATGTCGCAGCTGAGGGCCAGCTCACAGCCGCCGCCCAGAGCGAAGCCGTTGACCGCGGCGATGGTGGGGAACTCCAGCTTTTCGATGCGGCGCATAAGGGCGCTGCCCCGCTGACCCCAGCGGCGGCCGCCGTCCAGATCCAGCGGATACTGGGCGCCGATGTCGGCGCCGGCCACGAAGGAGCGGCCCTCGCCGGTGAGGATCATGCAGCGGACGTCGCGGTCGCTCTCCAGTGCCGTCACCACCTGCTCCAGCTCCGCGATGACGGTGCTGTTCAGGGCATTCAGCGCCTCAGGCCGGTCAATGGTCACGATGGCGATGCCATCTTGCTTTTCGCAGCGTATCGTTTGGTACATCGTACATGTCTCCTTTCTGTGCAGGGAAGGGAATCGTTGAAAAGGGGGAGCCGCCTGCGGTCAGGCGGTTCCCCCGCAGCGCATGAGATATCAGCGCCAGGCGGCGCTCAGTCCTGCGCCATCTTCTTGTACTTGGCGTAGCGCGCCTTTACGTCGGCGATCTCCTTGGCGTAGAGGGCGTCGGCCTTCTCCGGGAAGTTGTTCTTCAGGGAGGCGAAGCGGTTCTCGCCCATGAGGAAGTCCATGAGCTTGTCCGTGTCAGGCTCCGGGGAATCCAGCTGGAAGGGGTTCTTGCCCTCCGCGATCCGGCGGGGATCATAGCGGTACAGGTGCCAGTAGCCGCACTCCACGGCCTTCTTCATTTCCAGCTGCGAATTGCTCATGCCAGCCTTGATGTGCTGCTCCAGGCAGGGGCAGTAGCAGATGACGATGGAGGGGCCGTCATAGGACTCGGCCTCCCGCAGGGCTTTCAGTGTTTGGGCCTGATCGGCGCCCATGGCCACCTGCGCCACATACACATAGCCGTACTGCATCAGGATGCCGCCCAGATCCTTCTTTGCCACCTGCTTGCCGCCGGCGGCAAATTTGGCGGTGGCACTGGTGGGCGTGGCCTTGGATGCCTGTCCGCCGGTGTTGGAGTACACCTCGGTGTCCAGCACCAGCAGGTTCACGTCACGGTTCTGCGCCATCACATGGTCGATGCCGCCGAAGCCGATGTCATACGCCCAGCCGTCGCCGCCCACAGCCCAGATGGACTTCTTGGACAGATAGGCTCTGTTCTCAAGGATGTATTTCACGTCCTCCGTCTGCTGGGCCTTTTCCAGCGCGGCCAGCAGCGCGTCTGTGACGGCACGGGAGCTCTCGTGCTTATTCCACCCGTTCTGGTAGGCCTCCGCCGCTTCCGAGGCAATACCCGCGGACTTGATGGCGTCCAGACGGAGCAGCAGCTCCTTACGGATGGCGTCCTGCGCGTGGAAGAAGCCGTAGGCAAACTCGGCGTTGTCCTCAAACAGGGAGTGCTCCCACGCGGGGCCGTGACCCCGGCAGTCCTTGCAATAGGGCAGGATAGGCGCGCCGCCGCTGATGGCGGAGGAGCAGCCCGCGGCGTTGCCCACATACATGTGGTCGCCGAACAGCTGGCTCAAAAGCTTGATATATGTCGTCTCCGCGCAGCCAGCGCAGGCGGCGGAGAACTGGAAGTAGGGCTTGGCGAACTGGGCGCTCTTCACGCTCTTGTCGCTGATGACATCCTTCTTCAGGTACTTCTCGTCCATAGCCACCTGATCGAACAGCGGCTGCTCGGCCTTCATCTCCTCGAAGGGAGCCATGGTCAGCGCGCCCTTGGCGGGGCAGGCTGTCAGGCACACGCCGCAGCCCAGGCAATCGTAGGGCGATATCTGCATCCGGAAGGCATACGCCGGAGCGTCCTTGCCCAGACCCTTGGCGGGCGCGGTGACAAATCCGGCGGGCACCTGTGCCTTTTCCTCCTCGGTCAGCAGCACCGGGCGGATGGCCGCGTGGGGACAGCTCATGGCGCAGCGGTTGCACTGGATGCAGGCCGCGGCATCCCACTTGGGTACAGCGGTGGCCACACCGCGCTTGGAATAGGCGGAGGTGCCGTTCTCCCACGTGCCGTCCAGCACGCCGTGCTTCTGGAACACGGACACGGGCAGCTTGTCGCCCTGCTGCCGATCCATGGGCAGTACGATGTCGCGGACAAAGGGCGTGGCGCTGATCTCGGCGGCAGGTGCGTCCTGCGCGTCCGCCCACGCCGCGGGAATGTCCACCTTCACGGCGGCGTTTACGCCCACATCCACGGCCTTGTCGTTCAGGTCCACGATCTTCTGCCCGGCCTTCTTGAAATAGGTGGCGTAGTTGTTCTTCTTCATATCCGCCACAGCCACATCCATGGGGATGACCTTGGTCAGGGCGAAGAACGCGCCCTGCAGGATATTGTTGGTGTGCTTGCCCAGGCCGATCTCCGCCGCCAGCTTCGCCGCGTCAATGATATAGAACTGCGCGTGCTTCCGCGCCAGATCCCGTTTCATCTTGGCGGGGAGGTGCTCCTCCAGTTCCTCCGTCGTCCACGGGCAGTTCAGCAGGAACGTGCCGCCGTCCTTCAGATCCTCGGTCAGGTCGTACTTCTTGACATATGTCGGCGCGTGGCAGGCCACAAAGTCGGCGGAGGACACCAGATAGGTGCTGCGGATGGGCATGTCGCCGAAGCGCAGATGGCTCTGGGTCAGGCCGCCGGATTTCATGGAGTCGTAGGAGAAATACGCCTGGGCATACTTGTCAGCCACCAGGCCGATGGTGGAAATGGCGTTCTTGTTGGCGCCCACGGTGCCGTCGCCGCCCAGACCCCAGATCTTGCAGGAGATCTCGCCGGGATGGGGGAACTCCACGTTCTCATAGGTCAGAGAGGTGTGGGTCACATCGTCGTTGATGCCGATGGTAAAGTTGTTTTTTGGTGTCTCCTGCCGCAGGTTGTCATATACGGCGATCAGCTGGCCGGGAGTGGTGTCCTTGCTGGACAGACCGTAGCGGCCGCCCACCACGCGGATGTCGCCGCGTCCGGTCTGATTCAGCGCCGTGACCACGTCCAGATACACAGGTTCACCCACGGAGCCGGTCTCCTTGCTGCGATCCAGCACGGCGATGCGCTTGCAGCTGGCGGGGATGGCGGCGGAGAAATCGGGCACGGAGAAGGGGCGGTACAGATGGATCTGCACCATGCCCACCTTGCGTCCGCAGGCGTTGAGGTAGTCCACTGTCTCCCGCAGTGCCTCGGTGACGGAGCACATGGCCACCACGACCTCCTCGGCGTCGGGCGCGCCGTAGTAATTGAACAGCTTGTAGTCCCGGCCGGTGATTTTATTGATCTCGTCCATGTAGTGCTGCACGGTACCGGGCACGATGGCACTCTTGACGTTAGCGCCTTCCTTGCACTGGAAGTACACGTCGGGGTTGACGTTGTTGCCGCGGTTGGTGGGATGCTCCGGATTCAGAGCATCCCGGCGGAAGGCCTTCAGCGCCTCGTAGTCGATCAGACCCCGCAGCTCCTCATAGTCCAGCGCCTCGATGCGCTGCATCTCGTGGGAGGTGCGGAAGCCGTCAAAGCAGTGCATGAAGGCGTACTTCGCTTTGATGGCGGACAGGTGCGCCACCGCCGCCAGATCCATGGCCTCCTGGGGGGAGGCGGACATCAGCATGGCGTAGCCGGTGGTGCGGCAGGTCATAAAGTCCGTATGGTCGCCGAAAATGGAGTGATGGTTGCTGGTGACAACACGGGATGCGATGTGCATCACGCTGGGGAGGAACTGTCCGCCCATGGCGTACATAGCCGGGATCATCAGCATCAAGCCCTGTGAGGAGGTAAAGGTGGTGGTCAGGGCACCCGCCTGCAGGGAGCCGTGGCAGGTGCCGGCAGCGCCGGCCTCGGACTGCATCTGGATCACGTCCACCGGCGTGCCGAACAGGTTCTTTTTCCCCTTGGCGGACCACTCATCCACCTTCTCCGCCATGGGGGAGGACGGCGTGATGGGATAGATCGCCGCCACCTCGGTAAAGGCATAGGCAGAATGGGCGGCGGCGGTATTGCCGTCCATGACCACATAATTCTTTTTGCTCATATTTTTTCCCAACTTTCACTTTTCACCGTGGAAGGCTGCGATGTCTGCCTTCGCCATATTCATAAAGATCGCGGTATCGCAGGAATATCCCACAAAGCGGACGCCCATTTCCAGCAGCCTTCTGCCGGACTCCGCAGAGTCGGCGAAGCAGCCCACCTGCACGCCCTTTGCCGCCGCCTTGCGGCAGATCTCGCCGATCAACTCCATGACTCTGGGGTGGGTGATCTGCCCGATGATGCCCAGAGAGGCGGACAGATCGTAAGGCCCTACGAACACGATGTCCACGCCTTCGACACTGAGAATGTCATCCAGATTGTCGATGGCCTTTTGACCCTCGGCCTGAAGGATCACCACGGTGTCCTGCGCCTTTGCGAAGTAGTCCGCGCCGGGAACGCCGCCATAGGCGGCGGAACGGACAAAGCGGCAGGTGCCACGGGTGCCGCGGGGAGAGAACTTTGCCGCGGAGACGGCGATCCTCGCCTGCTCTGCGGTGTCGATCTGGGGGATCATAACTGCACCGGCACCCACGTCCAGAGCTTGGTCGATCCAGATGTCCGTTCCCCGGGGAACGCGCACCACGGGGCAGACGCCCGCCACGTTGGCGGCGCGAATCAGGTTTTGCAGGTTCTCAAAGGTGCCGGGGCCATGTTCCATATCCAGCAACACAAAATCATATCCGGCGTAACCGGCAGCCTCCACAAAGGCGGGGTCGGAGGTAATCATAAAGGGGCCGAAAGCACCCTGCTCCGATGCCATGGCAGCCTTGAAGTTCTTAACGCTTTCCAATGTCGGCATAGTAACGTTTCTTTCCATAATAATTCCTCCTAAGTAAATCGTTTTGATACATAAAGAAAAGCGGCGACTGTGTCAATGGTTCTGTCCTGTGGCCGTTTTTCATGGAACAGTGGTCTTGTTACTTCATATCGGGATACGTCTTGCGAACATAGGCGTCAATGCGGCGGACGGCTTCCTTCAGGTTCTCGTCGGAGTTGGCGAACACAAGACGCAGATATCCCTCGCCGCAGGCGCCGAAGGCGGAGCCGGGCACGGTGACCACACCGGCGTTGACCAGCAGCTCCTCGGCGAACTCCTGGGCGGACTTGCCGAAGGCCTTGATGTTGGCGAAGGCATAGAAGCTGCCAGCGGACTTCTTGCAGCTGAAGCCGGGAATGGCGTTGATGCCGTCGATGAGGATATCCCGGCGGCGGGTGTAGTCCGCCACCATCTGCTTGACGCACGCGTCGCTCTTCAGCGCCTCGGCGGCGGCCACCTGGGAGAAGCTGGACACGCAGGAGGCGATGGCCTCGTTCATCTGTGCCATCTTCTTGACGCAGGCGGGGTCGGGAGCGATGACATAGCCCACACGCCAGCCGGTCATGGCATAGGACTTGGAGAAGCTATTCAGCACGAACACACGGTCACGGACCTCCGGCACCTGAGCGATGCTGAAGGGCTCCGCGCCATCGTAGACGATGCTGTCATAGGGCTCGTCGGACAGCACCCACAGGTCGTGCTTCTTCACCACTTCGGCGATGGCCAGGATGTCCGCCTTGGTCAGCACCGCGCCGGTGGGGTTGCAGGGGGAGTTCAGCAGCAGCGCCTTGGTGTGGGGCGTGATGCACTTCTCGATATCCGCCGCCATCATGCGGTAGTCGTTGTCCTCATAGGTGGGCACCGGCTTGGCGCACGCGCCGGTCAGGGATGCCTGACCGTAGTAGTTGGGGAAGCAGGGGTCGGGCACCAGGATCTCATCGCCGGGATCCAGCAGTAGCATCATGGTCAGCATCAGGCCTTCCATAGCGCCCACAGTGACCATCACATGGTCGGCGGTGTAGCCGTCCCAGTGGCTCTTCTGATACTTCTCCGCCACCGCCTGCCGCAGCACAGGCATACCTGCGTTTGGCGTATAGTGTGTCTCGCCGGCGTCCATGGCCTTCTTGGCGGCCTCCTTGATATAGTCGGGAGTATCAAAGTTGGGCTCACCTACCGTCAGCTTGATGGCGTTGGGATACTGAGCCGCCAGATCGAACATCTTACGGATGCCGGAGGGCGGGTAATTCCGCGCCGCTTTGGAAAATTCTCTGCTCATAAGTTATAGATCCTTTCGTAATAAGACAGCAGGGTTTGATGGATATCCAGCGCGCCGATCATCTCGCCGCCCTTCCAGTATCGGATGGGCAGACGCTGGGTGTTGGACAGCAGTACCTCATAGCCGTCCGTTCCCACACGGTCGGCCACCTCTTGGAGCGTGAGGACCTCGTCGCCGTCCCGGCCAATCAGCGTGGCCACGTCGCCCATGGCGACGTTCTCGATCTCCGTCACGTCGATCATCAGCTGATCCATGCACACGCAGCCCACCATGGGAGCGCGCTTGCCGTGGAGCAGCACATAGCCCTTGTTCTTCAGCCGCCGCAGACAGATCATATCGGCGTAGCCCAGGGGCAGCACCGCAATGCGGGTGGGGCGCTGGGCGATAAAGGCCAGGTCGTAGCCCACCCCCTCGCCGGGAGCCAGTTCCTTGACGCAGGCTACCTCCGCCCGGAGAGCAAAGGCGTCCTTCAGCTGTACACGGGCCTTGCAGACCTCGTTGGAGGAGTAGGAGCCGAAAACCATGCTGCCGAAGCGGATCATGTCCTGGTGATACTCCGGAGAGTCCAGGATGATGCCGCAGTTGGACAGATGCTTCACGGGAATATCCACGCCCCGCGCCGCCAGCATCTCCTTGAAGGCGGCAAAGCCGCGGTACTGGTAGTGGACATACTCCTTTTCCCGCATGGCGGAGGTGGCGAAGTGGGTAAACAGTCCCTCTACGCACACGTTAGGCAGATCACAGATGGCAGCCACCGTGTCTGCGCTCTGCTCACTGACGTTAAAGCCCAGGCGGTGCATGCCGGTGTCCACCTTGATGTGGATGTAGGCGGTCTTGCCCTGGGCCTGGGCCTGCTGGGAGAGAGTCAGGGCCTGTTCGTAGGTATATACGCAGGGGCGGATGCCGTAACGGACGATCTCCCCCATCATATCCAGAGGCGTATAGCCAAGAATCAGCACCTTGGCCTGGGGAGCCGCCAGCCGGGCCAGCCGGGCCTCGGAATAGGTGGCCACCGCCATCCACTCTACACCGGACTCGCCCAGAATGCGGGCCACCTCGAAAATGCCGTGGCCGTAGGCGTTTCCCTTGATCACCGGCATCGCCATGACGGGGCGTCCCGCGTCCTTCTGAGCCAGGGCCTGAACAGCTTTTACATTGTGGACGATATTCTCCAGTTCAACATCGATCCACGCGGCTCTTGTACGGTTCATATCGTTTCTCCTTTTTCTGTCGCTGTGATGGTATCCCGGTCAATGACCGGGATACCATCGTGATATGGCAGCAGCTTTTGGGTGTCGCTTACTTGGCGGCGGTCTCCTCAGGCAGCTTCTTCAGCTCCTCGCCGTTGGGGCCGGCAAAACGGCGACCCCAGCCGGTGATGGAGGCGAACAGCATAATGGCCAGTAGTGCCCAGGCGTAAACGGGATAGAAGAAGATCTCTTCCGCGCCGATGGCGGGTACCACGTCGCCGAACAGGGCGTTGCCCTGAGCGGAGTAGGTGGCGGTTGCCAGCGCGATGGAGGTCCAGGGCAGAGTGTATGCCAGAGAGCAGGAGGAGGCATCCAGCAGATTGGCACGGCGATAGGGGTGGATGTGGAATCTCTCGCCCATGGGCTTGGCATAGGGAACACCGATGGCTAGGATGGCGGGGGTGTTGATGCCGGTCATACCGGCCAGGATGGCGGACAGGATGACGATGGACAGCTCCGCGCCGCAGACGCCGCGGATGACCTTGGTGGCAATGTCGATGAGGAGCTTGTCGCCCTCGCCGGCCTTCATGACGCCTACCATGCCCATGACCAGCAGGCACAGGATCACGATGTCGGCCATGCCGCCGATGCCATCCACCAGGGTACCGGAAACGCCGCCATCACTCAGACAGATGATGTCAGACAGGGTTAGCAAACCGGTCGGCAACGCCACGACGATGACAGCGGCAGTACCGGCGATGCAGGCGTAAATCACGTCGCCCTTCTTGATGGCAAGGTAAATGGTCAGGATAGCGGGGATCAGCATCAGTAGGCCCTTGGGGTTCATGTACTCAGCAATCAAATCGTGAGGCAGAGCCTCACCGGTGACGCTGCCGCCGCCGCCGAAGAACAGAATGAACAGGATGGTGATGGCAGCGGCCACAGCGGAGTAGCGCAGGCGGGACTTCACAACGCCGGTGATGTCGGCACCCTGGGTCAGTGCAGAGCAGATGGTTGTGTCGGAAACGGGGGCCAGATTATCACCGAAGGCACCGCCGCCGATGATGGCACCGGCCAGAACCAAGGGATTGGCACCCAGCAAGCAGCCGGCGGGATACAGGATGGAGATACCGGCGATGGTAGTGCCCAAGCCGTCACCGGTGGGAGGGAGCTCCGTGGTAAGGGAGACCAAAAGCCGGTACCGGCGGCCGTGGCGAACGCGGCGCAGGAGATGAACGCGACCAGAACGAACAGCATACCGTGAGCACCCACGTTATAGGCGACCCACACAATGCCTTGTACCAGACCGGCGGCACGCAGCGTGGTGGTAAAAATACCGGCAAAGATCCAGCACAGCACGGGAACGGAGGTCAACTTCTGGGCAATGCCCTCCGCGATGGCATCGCCATAGCGAATCTTATCCTTAGCCAGGAAGAAGGCAATCATCAGACCAACGATGCAGCAGATCCACATGGAGCGCTCCGACACAGCATCCAACACCACGGACACGATGATCATGCCCAAGAAAATGATGAACGGCAGGAACGATACCCATCGACCCGTGTAGAATTCCAATTTCTTTCCTTCAGTCTTCATTTCAAGTTCCATTGCTTTTTCTCCTTTTCTCGTAATAGTATTGTGGGGAAGGGGGGCTGTGTCTTTCGGGCGTCACCTCTTTCTGTTTCTCGGATAAAAGCATGTCCACGCCTTGCTTAGATTCCATAATACGAAATATATTACCGCAATATGAAATTTTAAGTATATTATCACCTCATACTTGAGAAATGTCAATCCCTTATTTTGACAAAAAAACTATTGTTATGTATTGCAAAATGACTAAAAGTAAGCTATTATATGGTTATATTTTCACAATACGGAAAGGAATTGCCATGAAGGATAGCAACGGATCTGTTCAATCCATTGATCGTGTATTCGATATTTTAGAAGTGCTCTCAGCCACACCGCAGGGGCTTGCGCTGTCAGATTTGGCGGCAGCCACCTCTTTGCATACGAGCACTGCACACCGGCTTTTGGCTTCGCTTGCAAACAGAGGCTATGTAAGAAAAGACGCAGAAAATGGGAAATATCGTTTAACGCTTCGGCTATATGAAATATCCCGTCGCGTCTCGACCGTATTGAATCTTTTTTCGGCCTCTAAGCCTTTGCTGGAAAAGCTGTCCAACGATGTCAAGGAGATTGTGCATCTGGTGGAGCGCGACGGAAACGAGGTCGTTTATCTCCACAAATTTGAGCCGCTTCTTCGCCCCATCAGCATCACATCATCTGTCGGACTGCACAATCCCATGTACTGTACCGGCGTGGGCAAGAGCATCATGGCCTACCTGCCGGAAAAGGAGGTGCGCGCCATCTGGGACGGCACACAGGTCATTCCGTTCACCCCCAAGACCATCACCACATGGGAGGCCCTGCAGGAGGACCTATCCTGCGTCCGTGAGAGGGGCTATGCCATCGACGACGAGGAGCATGATTTGGGGGTTCGGTGCATTGCTGCCCCTATCTATAATTGGAACGGAACACCGGTAGGTGCGATGAGCATTTCCGGCACTGTCGCCAGAATGACACCCGATAAGATTGAGAAATTTTCACCCAAACTTATAAGTACCGCTGAAAAAATCAGTGAATTGATGGGCTGGCATGCGTGATGCATCCCTTTTCGCCCACAACAGGAAAAGGAGGGGGCAAGCGTTGGGCTCCAACGCTTGCCCCCTCCTTTTTGCGCTTTCGGCACAATGGCACAAGGAAGTGTCTATTGTATCCTTCTATTGCTCCACTGTCGTTTCCGCGCTTGGTTCGCATTCAGGATCAGAGTGCGCGGCGGCGCAAAGTGACCCCTTTGCGATCAAGGAACTGGCATCAGGCGTTGACCTTTTTTGTATATCGGACAGAGCCTGTGTGCCAGGTTCTGTTATTGTGGAGCTGCTTGCGCAAGGTGTTTTTTGAAAAACTCAATGAAGTGTACGGCGGCCGGCGACGCATTCTCGATGCTGCGCACCACGAGCATGATCTCCCTGTAATACTGCGGCACTGTGGGACGGCTGGTCACGCGGTAGGAATTCTTTGTGAGGATCAGCTTCCCCATATATCCGATACACAGATTGTTTTCTATCAACGAGAGGATGAGGTTATCATCGCGGCTGGTGTATTCCACACGTGGCGAAATTTTATTTCTCCGAAATACGCCCATAGCCTCCTTTTGACTACCCTCGTCAAAGAGGGCAGTCGGCTCAGAGCTGTAAACAGACAGAGGTATCGCCTCTGCCTCGGCATAAGGGCTGTCCTCCGGCACTACCGCCACAAACGGGTCACGCCGCACCAGAAAGGAATCAAATCCCATAGGAACCGGCGCGTCCATAAATCCAAAGTCGACATCGTCGTGCAGCAGCATCTCGGTGACGCTGGCATCATCGCCCTCGCGGATCTCAATGCTGATATTGGGATAGTCCGTCTTGAATTCCTTCAGCACAGGTACCAATACATGGCAGGACACGCTGGAAAAGGTACCGATGCGGATATGGCCTATTTCAAGGCCGTGCAGTCTGGCGGCTTGCTCGGCCACAGCCTCCGCCGCGTCACGCAGGTGGCGAATATAGGGGAGCATCTGCTCGCCGTCGGAAGTCAGTGTCACCCCGGACTGGCTGCGGTTGAGCAGCGTCATCTGAAGTTCGTCCTCCAGAGAACTGATAATCTGGCTTACGGCGGACTGGGAATAGTTGCAGTGCATGGCGGCCTTGGACATACTGCCAAGCTCGGCAACCTTCAGGAAAACGGCGTATTTGGATGTCACAGGAAACCCTTCTTTCTGCATGAATTACTTCTCCGGTAATAGTAACAGATTTTTTGCCTTCCTGTCAATTTCCTATCATTCCTAAAGCGGTGGAACACCCTGCAGACATCACCATGCAGAGATTATGCCACAGTTTTTCCGTTTTTGGTCATCAGTAACCGTGAAGACGAGGTTCGCGATTTTTGATAGTCCTATTGTAGCGGTCGGTAGGCATGGCAATATATACAAGGGGGCATCTCACCAATTGTGGAAAACAGATACAAATTGCTACTTACAGGAAACTTGCCGAACGCCAACTCCCATCACACAGCGTGATATAAGAAAACGTGAAGCAGCTGTTTGAACATCGTGATTAGCCGGCGACGGAAAAGTCCGCTATAATAAAATTAAAACCATAGGCGGAGCTGTGCCGCAAGGATCACATAATGAAGGAGAGTACATTATGGACAAGAAGAAAGCAGTCATCATGGACGGCAACGAAGCCGCCGCGTATGTATCCTACGCATTTACGGAAGTGGCGGGTATTTTCCCCATCACGCCCTCCAGCCCCATGGCGGAGCACGTGGACGAGTGGGCCGCCAACGGCAAGAAGAACCTGTTTGGCCAGCCGGTACAGGTGGTGGAGATGCAGTCCGAGGGCGGTGCCGCCGGTACGGTGCATGGCTCCCTGCAGTCCGGCGCACTGACCACCACCTACACCGCGTCGCAGGGCCTGCTGCTGATGATCCCCAATATGTATAAGATCGCCGGTGAGATGCTGCCGGGCGTGTTCCACGTCTCCGCCCGAACTCTGTCCGCCCACGCCCTGTCCATCTTCGGCGACCACAGCGACGTGATGGGCGTGCGCAGCACCGGCTTCGCCATGCTGGCGTCCTCCTCCCCGCAGGAGGTCATGGATCTGGGCGCGGTGGCACATCTGAGCGCCATCCACTGTCGGATGCCGTTTTTGCATTTCTTTGACGGCTTCCGCACCAGCCACGAAATTCAGAAGATCGAGGCGCTGGATTATGAGGAGCTGCGCCCGCTGGTGGATATGGACGCCCTGCGTGCTTTCCGCCGCAGCTCCCTGAACCCGGAGCATCCCGCCACCCGCGGCACCACCGTGAACCCCGACATCTTCTTCCAGTGCCGCGAGGCGTGCAACGAGAAGGTGTCGTCCATCCCCGAGGCGGTGGAGCACTACATGGCAGAGATCAGCAAGCTGACGGGACGGGAGTACAAGCTGTTCAACTACTACGGTGCACCGGATGCAGAGCGAGTCATCGTACTCATGGGCAGCGCCGCCGAGACCGCCAAGGAGGCCATCGACCACCTGACCGCCAGGGGCGAAAAAGTGGGCCTGCTGAATGTCCATCTGTACCGCCCCTTCGCCGCCGACAAGTTCCTTGTCGCCATTCCGAAGACCTGCCGCAAGCTGGCGGTGCTGGATCGCACCAAGGAGCCGGGTGCCATGGGCGAGCCGCTGTATCAGGATATCTGCTCTGTGTACAAGGAGTTGGACAGCGATATGGTCATCGTGGGCGGCCGCTACGGCCTGTCCAGTAAGGACACCACCCCCGGCCAGATCATCGCTGTGCTGGATAACCTGAAGCAGGATAAACCCAAGAATAATTTCACCGTAGGCATCGTGGACGACGTCACCCACACCTCTCTGGATGTGACCTGCGAGATCGACACCTCTCCCGCCGGTCAGACCAGCGCCGAGTTCTGGGGCATGGGCTCCGACGGCACCGTGGGCGCCAACAAGAACTCCATCAAGATCATCGGCCACGCCACCGACCTGTACTGTCAGGCGTACTTCGTCTACGACTCCAAGAAGTCCGGCGGCCTGACCCAAAGCCACCTGCGCTTCGGCAAGACCCCCATCCGTTCCCCATATTTGATCCAGTCCGCCGATTTCGTGGCCTGCCACAACCCCTCCTATGTCCATAAGTACGACATGGTGAAGAATCTAAAGGAGGGCGGCGTGTTCCTGCTGAACTGCGCGTGGGATGCCGAGGGTCTGGAGAAGAACCTGCCCGCCGCCATGAAGCGCGCCCTGGCGGAGAAGAAAGCCAGGTTCTACACCATCGACGCCATCAGGATTGCCCGTGAGCTGGGTCTGGGCAGCCGCACCAACACCATTCTGCAGGCCGCCTTCTTCAAGCTGGCCAATGTGATCCCTCTGGAGCAGGCGGTGGCGGAGATGAAGGAAGCCATCTATAAGACCTATTATAAGAAGAAGGGGCAAGCCGTGGTGGACATGAACAACGCCTCCATCGAGCACGGCATCAACGAGCTGGTGGAGGTGGCTATCCCCGCCGCGTGGGCTGATGCTAAGGATGCGCCCGTGGAGCGGAAGGCACCGGACTTCATCCGCGAGGTGGTGGACGTGATGAACCGCCAGGAGGGCGACAGCCTGCCGGTGTCCATTATGAAGAAATACGGTCTGGAGGACGGCACCTGGCACGCGGGCTCCACCAAGTATGAAAAGCGCGGTGCGGCTGTGGACGTTCCCCAGTGGGATATGACCAAGTGCATCCAGTGCAACCAGTGTGCGCTCGTCTGCCCCCATGCCGCCATCCGTCCCGTGCTGCTGGACGAAAACGAGCAGCAGCACGCTCCTGCCGGCTTCGAGACGAAGAAAGCCAACGGCGCGGAGTTGGGCAAATACCAGTATCGCATGCAGGTCTCTCCCTATGACTGCACCGGCTGCGGCAGCTGCGTCAATGTCTGCCCCGCCAAGGAGAAGGCGCTGACCATGCAGCCGCTGGAGAGCCAGCTGAATCAGGCGGAGAATTGGGAATACGCCGTGGAGACCGTCACCGTGAAGAAGGACGCCGTCAGCGATAAGACCGTCAAGGCATCCCAGTTCGCCAAGCCCTACTTCGAGTTCTCCGGCGCCTGCGCCGGCTGCGGCGAGACGCCCTATATCAAGCTGGTTACCCAGCTGTTTGGCGACCACATGTACATCACCAACGCCTCCGGCTGCTCCTCCGCTTACGGCGGCTCCACTCCCAGCTCCCCCTACTGCACCGACTGCAACGGCTGCGGCCCCGCCTGGGCGATGAGCCTGTTCGAGGATAACGCCGAGTACGCCTACGGCTATCTGCTGGGTCAGGACGCCATCAAGCGCCAGCTGAAAGCCGCCGCTCAGACGCTGGCCGACAAGGGTGTGGCCGCCGATGTGTGCAAGAATTACATCGACAAGGCCGAAAGCGCCGCCGAGTCCCGCATGGCAGCCGACGCGCTGCTGGCAGCCGTGACCGGCGACAAGAGTGACGAGGCCGAGTTCATCCGCAACAACAAGGAATTTCTCACCAAGAAGTCCGTCTGGGCCTTCGGTGGCGACGGCTGGGCCTATGATATCGGCTACGGCGGTCTGGATCACGTGCTGGCCTCCGGCAAGAACATTAACGTCCTGGTGCTGGATACCGAGGTGTACTCCAACACTGGCGGCCAGTCCTCCAAGGCTACCGCTGCCGCGGCTATCGCCAAGTTCTCCGCCGGCGGCAAAGTAACCAAGAAGAAGGATCTGGGTCTGATGGCCATGAGCTATGGCTATGTGTATGTGGCACAGGTGGCCATGGGTGCCGATCCCGCCCAGACCCTGAAGGCTATCCGCGAGGCGGAAGCCTACGACGGCCCCTCCATCGTCATCTGCTACTGCCCCTGCATCGAGCACGGCATGAAGGCCAGCATGGGTCTGAGCCAGATCGAGGAGAAGAAGGCTGTGGAGTGCGGCTACTGGCACCTGTACCGCTATGATCCCCGCCTGAAGGAGCAGGGCAAGAACCCCTTCCAGCTGGATTCCAAGGCACCCACCGGCGACTTCCAGCAGTTCCTCATGGGAGAGAACCGTTACGCATCCCTGAAGCTGTCCTTCCCCGAGAAGGCGGACGCCCTGTATCACAAGGCCGCCAATGATGCCAAGGAGCGTTATGAAGGCTACGTCAAGCTGGCTAAGGAATAAGAAATACGGCACTGTACGAATCCGTCATTGCAAAGGATACCGTGACCGCTCTGTGTAGATGGTTAATATGCTGATTGACGACGATTTAGTATTTTTCAAAAAGTATGGGCTGATTCAATAAAACCGCCCTGACGCAAAAACTCCCTGCGCTAAGAGTGTTTGACCTCTCTGCACAGGGAGTTAGTCTATTAAGGAAGCTAAAAGCTTTCTGCTGCGATTATTGCCCCAGCTCAAGCAAATTGACAAAATATATAGTGATTATTCAGGACGACCGAGGCAATTAGTCACCGTCCTTCCTTCTGAGTAATCAGGGCATGTTTACAGTTCAAATTATCCAATACGCACGCAATACGCATTATTTTCGTGATGCGCCTGTAATACGCATTTAATACGGAGATAATGCGTATTAGCTTTTTTCAACGACCGGGAAAGTACAATATATCAACACTTTAATATTGACAAACACAATATATTGTGGTATATAAGAATCATTCAGTTGTTTGTGCACCATTTGTAGGTCTATTATCTGCATCGCACACGTTGTTAAGTTTGTACTTGAGGAGCATTATGCTCCCGTTTGAGATTAGAGCCATTGCGCCCTTATATTTCAATGACTATACTGCGAGAAATTCTCTCGCGGCAGTTTCCACCTGTACGCCGCTTTGCCGCCGTACTACACTGAACGTGTACTTAAGGCATCGCGCATTTAGGTCGGAGCAGAGCAGGCACGGGTGGAAAGCTATCAGCAGCTTTTCGCTCTGACTAAGAACTTGAAGTATGTCGAACTATGCCCTCCTGACGGTGGGCGACAGTGAAAATTGAACAATACTGCAAACGCAGGAAGGATCGTATGAAGCCGAAACGGCGGGAAGATTCTTCCTGCGTTTTTGCTTACCGTTTTTGTCGCGGCACTTGCCATCGCCGCGATACCGCAGGAAAAGAAAAACGCGCCGAAATCAATTCGGCGCAGATCAGGAAAAAGGAGCTTTGTAAAAGCCGTCAGGACGATACGGCAGGAAAATCGTCAAGAGAGAGGCAAGCTCCCGCCCCTGTATGCCGCAGTCAGAGTGCGGCGCCGGTCATACGGGGTATCGCGTATTCCTCGATCCGTCGCCGGGCGGATCACAGGATACCGGCGGAGCCTTCCGCAGCCGAGTTCAGCGGCCTGGTGTCCGCCACCGCTCCATTGGAGCAGAGCACATTTGCCCCATGTGGCAGCGTACTGACCTGGCGCAAGTAAAGAGAGACAGACATACAGGTAAGCCGCGGAAAACACGCAATACCAAGGCTTTCCGCCTGCGGCAGTCTATCATTTCTGCGGAGATACGCCGGAAACGGCTCTCCTTGCCAACGGGTGAAGTACGTCCATCTGAACATAACTACGATTACAAGGAGATTTCTTTATATGACCACAAAAGGCATTTACCACACCCTCGTTACCCAGTTGGACAAGCTGGC
>OGOV01001460.1_pt1 | contig 20687 bp, 18 predicted proteins | sample 1552711 | NCBI WGS metagenome assembly OGOV01 (sample SAMEA2580216, study PRJEB22360) | human gut metagenome | biome: human gut; feature: human-associated habitat; material: faeces | place: Denmark | collected 2008/2010 | reverse complement strand
TCTATTGACATTATGACACGCATCATTAAAATATTCTATTGATATGCTCATAAAAAATATAAATGAAAACTACATGCGCTATACAACAACTTCTCAAGAAATCTTTGAGACTTTTTGTATTTCAAAAACACATAAAAAGCATCTCAAAATAGATGAAGAGAAAAAGACGATTTATTTTAATTACCCAGAAAAAGATGTTGAAATAAATTATGAACCGGTTGACATTTTATACGAAAATACATTTTTGATTGTAGCCTTTAAGCCTCCATTTTTATTGGTTCACGATGATGGAAACAACCAAGACACTCTACAAGCTCGAGTCAATGGATATTTACAATTAAACCAAAACAAATATCCAGCTCAAGCTATCCATCGAATTGACTATGAAACAAGTGGTTTGGTGTTATTTTGTAAGCATCCATTCTTTCAGGCCTATTGCGATAAAAACATGGAAGAGCACCATATAAAAAAAGAATATATTGCCTTAGTACAAGGTCATACAAATTATAAAAATAAAAAGATCATTTCAAATATCGCAAGAGATCGTCATAATGCCAAGAAAATGATCATTCATCCAAATGGAAAAGAAAGTGTTTCAATATTTAATACACTTAAAAATTATAAAGATTGTTCATTAATTCAAGTAACGATTCTTACCGGAAGAAAACATCAAATCCGTGTTCAATTTGCTTCTTTGAACCATCCCATTTTAAACGATCCTCTATATGGAGGTAAAAAAATTGATAATACAGGACTTTTACTTCAAAGTCATCATATTCAATTTAATGATGTAGATATTACTTGTCCTCAAGAAAAAAGATTCATTAGAAAATAGAAAATCGTATATCCTTTCAAAACGGCAATCCATACACCAACTGCCAAACACGATATATAGGGAAGGATATGCTTTTTTTTATATGAAATCCAAAGTATTCCAAGTAAAACACTAATATATAAAGCTACAAGCATTCTTTCTATACCTAAATAAAATCCAAAAAAAACCAAATAACACACATCGGCACTGCCAATCCAATCGGATTTAATCAATTTAATGGTTCCACTGACAAAAAGAAAAACTAGACTTGTACAGATTCGATTTAATAATGGCACATAACTTGAACAAAAGAATAAAAGAAGTATCGATGGAAAAACCCAATACTTTTCAATATACATCGTTTCATAGTCTTTTTTGGCAAGAAAATACAAGAATAAAACGAAATAAACAGTCGATAGTTGAAATGGTTTGATTAAAAAAGTAATGATAAGCATTAAAAAAAGAGTCTTCATACTTTCAGTATAAAGACTCAATGTGAATTTATTATTAACAATTTGCAGTTTGTACAAAATCTGCATCATTTGGTTTCTTTTTATATACGATTTTTAACAAGATTGGTGTAATAACCGTTGTGAATACGACACACAATAATACTGGAGTCACAAAGACTTCAGGTAAGATACCTAATGCCATACCTTTATTTGCGACAATCAAGGCAACTTCTCCACGACTAATCATACCACATCCAATACGAATGGCTTGTGTAGGTGTATATTTACATACAATAGCACCTAGACCACATCCAACAATTTTTGTCAAAACGGCAATCACACATAATACAATAACTAGCTCAATAAGTTTGGCATTCCATGTGATTGGAGAAAGTTTTAATCCAATACTCGCAAAGAATACAGGCGTAATCAACATATAAGATAATGTTGAAATACGTTTTGTGACATAATCACATTGTCTTGTACCTGAAAGAATCAAACCAGCCACAAAACTACCAGTGATATCTGCAACACCAAAGAATGCTTCTGAACAGAAGGCCATGATCAATGCGAACGCAAAAGATACGATTGAATATCTTTGTAGTCCACCACATGAATCATGTTCAAACCACCATGAGAATACTTTGTGTAAAATCAAACCTACAACAACGGCAAACACAAAGAATAGTAAAATTTTAAACATAACAACACCAATATTAACTGAACTATCAGCCATACCTGTTACTAATGTTAAACAAATAATACCTAAAACATCATCAATAACAGCGGCTGCTAGAATCGCATTTCCACTTTCTGTAGACATACAACCCATTTCTTTCAATGTTTCTACCGTAATACCAACACTTGTAGCTGTTAAAATAACACCTAAGAATAAGTTGTGTAACCATGCATCTGGTCCAACATTATAGAATCCACCAACCACGTATCCAACAGCTAATGGAACCAACACACCAAGTGTCGCAATAATAAATGCTTTTAGCCCTGCTTTCTTTAAATCTGTTATGCTTGTTTCAAGACCAGCCGCAAACATTAAGACGATAACACCAATTTCCGATAAAGATTCAATTAACTTACTTGGCTCAACTATATTTAATACCGCAGGCCCTAAAACGATTCCTGCGATCAATGCACCTACTACAGATGGCATACGTAATCGACGAGAAAAAAGTCCAAAGGCTTTTGTCATTAATAAAATTAAGGCAATATCTAATAGATATCGATATTCTTGCATATTCATACCCTCCTACTATGCTCTTGGAATTTCAAACACCGTTTGTTGAAGTGGTAAATCTACATCATGAAATTCCAACCGATATGCCATCAATTCTACCGGCCTTTTTTTTCCATGATATCCATATTTTACATCACCCAACAAAGGATGTTGTATGTGCCCCATTAAAGCACGAATCTGATGAAATCTTCCTGTATGAAGAGTAATTGTACAAATTGAATTCTCGCCATCATCTCTTTCAACATGTACATCCATTAATGCTTTTTGATAGCCTTCTAATTTTTTATCACTTACCTTCGCAATTGTATTTTCTTTGCGAATGTAATAACACATAGTAAAATCTTTTTGTTCAAAAGTACCCACAACATGGGCTCGATACATCTTTTGAATCGTACGATTTGCGATTGCCTCATTTATTTTTCTTAAAGCATTCGCATTTTTTGCAGCAATCACTAGACCCGTTGTATTTCGATCTAATCTATGACAAATACTAGGCGCAAAAGAATGTTCCTTATTAGGATCATATTCGTTTTTCTCCATTAAATATGCCTGCACACGATTCACTAGACAATCTTGATTTTGACTTTGATCACTCTGTGATAATAAGCCATATGGCTTATTCACAATCAAGATATTTTCATCTTCATAAATGACATCTAATTTCGATGATATATAATTTGTTTCCACTTTTTTCTCTTCTAAAACATCCGGAGGTAAAAACAATAGAATACTATCATTTTCCTGGATTTTCTGATCAAAAGTACAACGCTTGCGATTTACTTTGATTTTTTTATTTCGAATCGCCTTATACATCATTGACTTGCCTAGCTTAGGAAAAGTTTTCATTAAAAACTTATCTAATCTTTGATTCGCATCATTTTGATTGATCTTAATCTCTTTCATAAATAAAATCCAAACTTTCCATTAAACTGTCCATAACCGGTACATTCACACTTTCTAAAGTCTTACGATTTTGATGCCCTGTTGTCACCAAGATACATTTGGCATCAATACTTTTTGCAACTTCATAATCATGAACGCTATCTCCTACAAAATAAATTTCATCATCTTGGCTGCATGTTCGTTTAAACGCATGGGCTAATTCCACTTTACTTTTCGCATAGATATCATTGATTCCATAAATTGAATCAAATAAAGTATCTACATTTAAATTTTGCATTTGTCTTAGAAGATAATCCATTTTACTTGCAGAAAGTACAGTTTGTGAAAAACCTAAACGCTTAGCCTTTTCTACAACAGTCAATACATCTGCATGTAAATTACAATCATAACTTTTTTCTTGATAATCTTCCATATATTCGTGAGCCAATATGGAAAAAGGTATTTTATCAAAATTAAAGCCTACCCTTTTATAATAATCCTCTATTGGAAATGTAAATACTTCTCGATATTGATTTAAAGTGCTTAACGGCTGTAGTTTATGATTCACTAAAAGTCGGTTGATACATGAAAAACATAAATCGACATCGTCTAACAAAGTTCCGTTCCAATCCCATACAATTTTTACCAAACAATTCACCCCGCACGGTATTATATCACTATTAGAAAAAAATAATAATATTTTATACTAATTAAAACTTTCACAAATAGACTTTTTACTATATAATATTGTATGAGTCTATATGAGGAATAAAAATAGGAGGAAATATGAGAGGAATTTATAACTCGGTAACTGACCTTCGTCGTCAGGTCTTTACTGCCATCGCTTCAATGGCGTACGATGACAATACAGATTATTCGAAACGTATGGAAGAGATTCCATATGAAATTTTACCTGGTACAAAAGCAAAATATCGTGACAGCATCTTTCTAGAACGTGCAATCATTGGCGAAAGATTACGTTTAGGTATGGGTTTACCTGTTCGTGACATTACTGAATATACAAATGTTTCTGATGGAATTGAAGAAAGTACGATCGCTAAAAAATATTATGATGATCCACTTATCAACATTATTAAATTTGCATGTAATGCATGTCCAGAAAAGAAAGTATTTGTAACAAACGCTTGTCAAGGATGTTTATCACACCAATGTACAGAAGTTTGTCCAAAAGATGCGATTCATATCGTAAATGGTAAAAGCTGTATTGATCAAGAAAAATGTATTAAATGTGGACGTTGTATGGATGCATGTCCTTATCACGCAATTACTAAATTAGAACGTCCATGTGCTGCTAGCTGCGGTATGGATGCAATTAAATCCGATGCAGATGGAAAAGCAGAAATTGATTATGATAAATGTGTTAGTTGTGGAATGTGTCTAGTTAACTGCCCATTTGGAGCTATCGTTGATAAAGGACAGATTTTCCAAACAATCTATGCCATGAAAGAGGGTTATGAAGTCATTGCAGCTGTTGCCCCTGCTTTCGTTGGTCAATTTGGTCCAGCTGTAACTCCAGATAAAGTAAAAGCTGCATTAAAATCTGTAGGTTTTGCGGATGTTGTAGAAGTTGCGATTGGTGCTGACTTATGTACAATTGAAGAAGCGGAAGACTTCTTAGAGAAAGTTCCTGAAAAACAACCATTTATGGCTACAAGTTGCTGTCCTGCATGGTCAGTTATGGCAAAGAAAAACTTCCCTGACTTTGCACCATATATTTCAATGGCATTAACTCCAATGGTATTAACAGGTCGTTTGATCAAAAAAGAAAAACCAAACGCTAAAGTTGTATTCATCGGTCCTTGCGCTGCTAAGAAATTGGAAGCAAGCCGTAAATCAATCCGCAGCGATATTGACTTCGTATTAACTTTTGAGGAAGTTATGGGTATGTTCAATGCGAAAGGTATTGAATTAGACCAAATCACTACTTCTGATCCATTAACAGAAGGAACAAATGCTGGTCGTGGATTTGCTGTCAGTGGTGGTGTTGCCAAAGCCGTTAAAGATTTAATCCTAAAAGAACACCCTGGAACTGAAGTTAAAGTTCAAGCTGCTGAAGGATTAAAGAACTGTAAAACAATGTTGATGATGGCAAAAGCCGGAAGACTAAACGGATACCTACTAGAAGGTATGGCATGTCCTGGTGGATGTGTTGCAGGTGCTGGTACTTTACAACCAATCAACAAATCAAGTGCATTAGTTAAAAAATATGCTACTGAAAACGATAAAAAAGATGCAGATGAATCTGCATATGGAGATTGTCTTCACGAACTAAGTGAACATTAATCAAAGACGTCCTTAAAATGGACGTCTTTTTTTGATATAATTTTTAATGGAAATGAGGTATCAACATGCATCGTTATTCATATTATAAAACGGCTGCCTGTACTCTAAATGTTTCAATTGGAGATCCACAGGCAAACAAAGAAGAAATTTTAAAATGTATTCAAGAATTGGATTCAGATACACAACTTGTAGTATTTCCAGAACTATGTATTACTGGATATACATGTCAAGATTTATTCTATGAACACACATTATTAAATAAAGCCAAACAAGTCTTATTTGAAATTGTCGAAGAACTACCAGAAAACCTTGTTGCAGTCTTAGGCTTACCTTTAAAAATTGATAATAAGCTTTATAACTGTGCTGCCATTTGTTTCAACCATGATATTCTAGGTATTCAAGTAAAAACATATATTCCTAGCTACAACGAATTCTATGAAACAAGATGGTTCTCAAGTGCAAGTGAACTAAAAGAAAACACAACATTTACTTATAAAAATAAAAAAGTGCCTGTTTCAAATCATATCGTATTTAAAGATACTACAACATCTGCTTGTCTAGGCGTTGAAATCTGTGAAGATCTATGGGTTACTATTCCAGTAAGTTCAACCCATGCACTAGCTGGTGCTAATGTATTATGTAATCTAAGTGCTTCCAATGAAATCATCTCTAAAGCAAATTACAGAAGAAATTTAGTCAAAGATCAAAGTGCTAAATGTTATGCAGGCTATATTTATGCTAGTGCCGGCCCAACAGAAAGTTCAAGTGATTTGGTTTTCTCTGGACATAATTTAATTTGTGAAAACGGGGCTATCTTAAACGAGACAAAAACAGATAAAATCATTTATGGACAAATTGATTTAGACCACTTAAACCATGATCGTCTACACTATAAGACAAGCATGCAAGATCTATTTCATGTAAACTATACAACCGTAGAATTCGCATCAAAGCCAATCCATGAAATTGAATTTGACCGCTATATCGATGCTTATCCTTTTGTTCCAAACAATCAAGATGAAAGAATTACTCGTTGCCTAGAAATCTTACACATTCAAGCGCAAGGTTTGGCAACACGTCTTTCTAAGATTCACTGTAAAGATGTTGTGATTGGAATTAGTGGTGGACTTGATTCTACTTTAGCTTTACTTGTATGTCACGAAGCCTTTAAAATCAACAATTATGATTCAAAAGGAATTCATGCGATCACAATGCCTGGTTTTGGAACAACAAAACGTACTAAATCCAATGCGCAAATCTTAATGGACCTACTTCATGTATCTAGTGAAGAAATTTCTATTGTGGATGGTGTAAATCAACACTTTAAAGATATTCACCATGATCCAGAAGTTCATAATATCACGTATGAAAACTCTCAGGCTCGTGAAAGAACACAAATTCTTATGGATTTAAGCAATGCCTACAATGCGATCGTTGTAGGTACTGGAGATTTAAGTGAACTTGCCCTAGGATGGTGTACATATAATGGAGATCACATGAGTATGTATGCAGTCAATGCCAGTGTTCCTAAGACACTTGTTCGTTATATTGTTGAAAGTGTTGCTTTAAAAGATGAAATATTACATGATGTATTGATGGATATTTGTGATACACCAGTATCTCCAGAGCTTTTACCACCAGATAAAAATGGTAAAATTGCTCAAAAAACAGAAGAAGTATTGGGTTCTTATGATCTACATGATTTCTTCTTATATCAAATGTTAAGACATCACGATGAACCAAAGAAAATCTATGATTTAGCTAGTGTTGCATTTAAGGATGTAGAAAAGGAAACCATAAAAAAGGCCATCGTAACATTCTACAATCGTTTCTTTACCCAACAATTCAAAAGAAACTGTATGCCAGATGGTGTTAAGGTTGGATCTATTTGTTTCTCACCTAGAGGTGACTGGAGAATGCCAAGCGACGCATCAAGAAATCTATGGACAAAACAAGTGGAGGAAATTTAATTCCCCCACTTTTCTTTATGCTTTATCCATATTATTTGAAAAAATATCTGCCACTTCACTCATGATAATATAAGCTTTAGAATTGATTTCATGAACTTGTTCTTTCATACGATTCACTTGGTATCGGTTGACTATACAAAATAGACAATGGATTTAAGACTTTTTGAATATCCACCCGTGGCATCCACTCGAGTAACGCCACTTTCCAAAAGTATTACTTAATGCTTCACATATTTCGGTTGGATACTCAGTTACAATCATTGCACATTTAGCTCGATCAATCAAAGTCAATTGTCTTTAATGCTACTGAATAAGCAACAACCGGATAGAGTGGTAATCCCCAGCTATTTAATACAATCCTACAAAACATGTATAGAATCACATTATAGATCATTACAAAGGTACCTACGGTTTCCGATACCTGAAATCATACCACCAAATAGTGCACAAAGTAATAAATCCGTATCTGCTAATGGTGAAGCAATACTTACATCGATTGGTAAAACATCCACAACCAGCTATGCGAATAAGGAATATATAAAGACGGTATATATGGCATAAAAGGTAAATTTCTTTCCTTGTTTTTTGAGTCCAATCAAAATAAAGGAATGTTTAATATTAATAAGAATAGTGATAATGATAAATAAGATGGTGTAATCTGTTCAAGTAGCATAGAAGTTCCAGAAATTCCACTATCATATAATTTCACAGGTGTCATAAGCAATGTGATTCCAAAAACATTCACAATTCCAGCAATTGTCAACATTAAAGATTCGTAATACAAGGTGTTGGGTTTTGTTTCATAAGCTTAGCACTCCTTTTTAGGGCTTCATTTTAACATACTCCAAAATCATTTCATTCTCAAATCTTTTAGACAATATAAAAGAGCAGACTATTTTTTAGCCTTTTCTACTATTTCTTAATCAGATTCTACCACATAAGGGATTTCATTATCTGCAAGAAAAAAATTAGTAGTAATATTTTGCGAATGATGAATCACTCTTAATATATAAACTTGATCATCCATTACTTCATAAATTATTTTATATTTTTTGTATATTGCATATCTAACATTAGTTTCTTTTTTTAATAATTCAAATCTTGGATATCTTTCTGGCAAATATTCTAAAGATTTAATAAGTGAAACAATTCCGTTTATTAAGTGCTTCACATAATTCAAATCAAAATTATTCATGACATAATACTCATAAATGTGTCGAATATCCAAATTTGCCTTATAGGATATTTCAACTTCAAAATTCATAGTTTTAGATCCTTTTTCAATGATTCATAAAACTGATCAAAAGGAATTGTATTCCCTTTTAAAACTTCATCATGAGCAGCAAATATCTCTTTAGCTAATTCCTCTTTTGTAAGTTCATCTTCATTTAAAATTTTATTTGATGGAATTTTCACATCAAAAGGTAATCCATTATTTAATATAATTTGATTATAAAACATGTTAATTGCGACAGAAGATGGTATTCCTAATTTTGATAAAATGGCTTCTGCTTGTTCTTTTGTTTCTGGTTCAATTCTTGCGTATACATTTGATGTTTTTGACATAAAATAAGCTCCTTTTTTCTTTATTATAAGTCATTGTACTTACATACGCAATCGATTATCATACATTATAATAAAAGAACAGACTATTTTTTAGCCTGTTCTACAATTTCATTGATTCTTTCTAAGACAGGTTCAAAACCTGTTTTTTCTGTACTACTAATCCCAAAGATGTTTTTCATTGGCAAATGAAGTTGTTGAGAAATATCTTTCAATGCACGAACACGTTTTGTCTTAGGAATCTTATCAACTTTTGTAGCAACAATAACAATTTGAATTCCAAGACTTTGAATCATTTCAATCATATCTAAATCATCATGTGTAGCGCCATGTCTTGCATCGACAAGTTGTACAACGCAACAAATCTGCTCTCTTTGGTTAAAATATGTATCCATCATTTTACCCATCTTAATCAGCATTTGTTTAGACATTTTCGCATAGCCATATCCTGGAACATCCACCAACATCCATTTATCATCAATCTTAAAGAAATTGATCAAACGTGTTTTACCTGGTGTATTTCCTACATAGGCAAGTTTTTTCTTATTAGTCAATGCATTAATAAAGCTTGATTTTCCAACGTTACTACGTCCAACGACTACAACTTCTGGTAAATCAGATTCCGGCCATTGTTCTTTTTCAACAGCACTAATCACAAATTCACTGATCATACTATTTTACCAATGCGTTATGTAACACTTGAGATACATTTGAACAAGGAATAAAAGTAACTGCATCTTTTACTTCTTGAGGTACATCATCTAAGTCTTTTACATTTTCTTTTGGAATCAAGATTGTATCAATTCCAGAACGATGTGCTGCCAATGATTTCTCTTTCAATCCACCAATAGGAAGAACATTTCCTCTTAGCGTAACTTCACCAGTCATAGCTAAATTCGCTTTAACTGGAATATTAGAGAAACAAGATACTAATGCCGTTGTCATTGTAACACCAGCACTTGGTCCATCTTTTGGTACAGCACCTTCTGGTACGTGAATATGTACATCATTTTCTTCAAACAATTTTGGATCGATTTTGAATTCAGTTGCATGCGTACGAACATAGTCTAGCGCAATACTAGCACTTTCCTTCATGACATCACCTAATTGTCCAGTAAGAACAAGTCTACCTTTACCTGTAAAGCGAGTTGCTTCAATTTGAAGGATGTCACCACCAAAACTTGTATAGGCAAGTCCTGTTACAGTTCCAACTTGATCTTTCTTTTCTTTTTTACCATAGTCAACTTTTTCATTACCCAACCACTCATGAACTAATTTCTTAGTTAACTTAATGCTGCGTTTGTTGTTTTTTAAGATAGCCAATACAGTTTTACGGCAAATTGTCGCAATTGTACGCTCTAATGAACGAACTCCCGCTTCACGAGTATAGTAACGAATTAAATATAGTAACATGTCATCATCAATTTTTAATTGAGATGGTTTTAATCCATTCAATTTTAATTGTTTAGGCACTAAGTGATCCTTGGCAATATGAACCTTTTCTGCATCTGTATAGCTTGATAATTCAATGATTTCCAAACGATCTCTTAATGCAGGTGGAATATTTTCTAAATAGTTAGCCGTTGCGATGAATAATACTTTTGATAAATCATAAGGCTCTTCAATATAGTGATCTGAGAAAACTGAGTTTTGTTCAGGATCCAATACTTCAAGCATTGCACTTGATGGATCTCCCTTATAATCACTTGCCATTTTATCAATTTCATCAATTAAGAATACAGGATTTGTCACGCCTGCCTTTTTCATGCCTTGAATGATACGTCCAGGCAAAGCTCCTAAATACGTTCTTCTATGTCCTCGAATTTCCGCTTCGTCACGAACACCACCAAGAGACATCTTCACAAATTTACGATCTAATGCACGTGCTACACTTTTTGCCAAAGATGTTTTACCAACTCCAGGAGGACCCACCAAACAAATGATTGGTGCATTTAATGAATTTGTCATTTGTTTAACAGCTAAATATTCTAGAATACGTTCTTTCACTTTTTCTAGACCATAATGATCTGCATTTAAAGTGGCTTCTGCCGCATTTAAATCCTCATTATCTTTTGTTTGTTGCCACCAAGGAAGATCCATTAGCCAATCAATATACGCTTTGATTACGCCAGTTTCTCCACTAGCCATAGGAAGCATTTCATAACGACTTACTTCATCCGATACCTTTTTCTTAATATAGTCAGGATATGGATTTTCAGCTAAACGTTTGCGAATCTTAGCTGCATCTTCATCTTGAGCAACTGTATCCCCTAATTCTTCACGAATGACATTCATCTTTTCACGAAGATAGTAATCCTTTTGCCCTTGATCAATTCTTTCTTTAACCGTTTCGTTGATTTGTTTTTCAACTTCACTCATCTTTTTTTCTTTTGCCATATCTTGAAGCAACATCATCAAACGATCATTCACTCCAAGTGTTTCAAGATATTTTTGTTTTCTTTCAAGGTCTAAAGGTAACCCCTGAACAGCTTTATCACTTAAGAATTCACCGCCCATACCTTTAGAGATTTCCATAACAATTTCTTTTGTCACAAAACGATCCTGACCTTGCATGCGATCAAGCTCATCTGCGATCATGCGAATTAAGGCTTCCTCTTCAACCGTATCTTGTTTTTCGCTTTCAAGAATTTCAACTTCCACAAGATCACTCAAGCTTCCATTGATCCATTTATTTAATTTAACACGCTTAATTCCACGGAATTTAACGCGTAAAAAGTTATCAAAACGACGAATATGACGAACTTCACACAAAGTCCCTACAGAATATATATCTTCGGTTGCAGGATTTTCTTGTTCAAGTTCTTTTTGAGAAAACAAACAAATCTTTTTATCATAATTATCCTGCGCATTTTCAACAGCATGTACAGAAGTATCTCTGCCTACATCAATGACAATTTCTTGATTCGGGTACAGTACAACTCCTCTTGTACAAACTAAAGGATAGGTATTTAATTCCATACAAAAACCTCCTTATATTAAATATGGAAAAAGACGCTAGGCGTCTTTTTTCGTTTACATTATACTACTTTACAGAAGTTTTAATGAAGTCTAATGCTTTTTGATTAGCTAAATCTGCTTTAATACTTTCTGGAGAAATCAATGATTTGATTTTTTCAACTTCCATATTGTACATTTCAGACATTGTAGTAAATTCTTTTTCTACATCTTCATCACTAGCTTCGATGCTTTCAGCTTTTACGATAGCTTCTAATACTAATTGAGTCTTAACACGAGCAGCAGCTTCTGGACTCATTTGAGCACGGATTGCTTCTTCAGTCTGGTGAGTTGCTTCTAGGAATTGTTTAGCAGTGAATCCAGATTGTTGCATACGACCTTCGAATTCTCTATACATACGATCAACTTCTGCATCGATCATAGCTGCTGGAATTTCAACGTTTGCGTTATCACAAACTTTTCCTAATAATTCATTAGTGAAGTTTTCTTCAGCTTCTCTTTCTTTTTGAGCCGTTAAATCTGTTTTTACTTTTTCTTTATATGCATCAACTGTTTCAACGTTTTCGATTTTTAATTTTTTGATTAATTCATCATTTAATTCAGGAAGATCTTTATATTTTACTTCGTGAACTGTGCAGTGGAATGTTGCAGGTTGACCAGCAAGTTCAGCTGCTTGGTAGTTTTCAGGGAAAGTTACTTCAACGTCTTTTTCTTCACCTTTCTTAACTCCAACTAATTGTTCTTCGAAACCTGGAATGAATGATCCTGAACCAAGTTCTAATGGATAATTTTCTCCAGAACCACCTTCGAATGCTACACCATCTTTTGTTCCTACAAAGTCGATAACTACTTGATCACCTAATTGAGCAGCATCGTCATCTTCACGAACAACCCAGTCCGCATAACGATCTTGAACACGTTTAACTTCGTTTTCAACATCTTCTTCTGTAACTTCTACGTCCGCTTTTTTGATATCTAATCCTTTGTATTCACCTAAAGTTACTTCAGGAAGTACTGTACATGTAAATACTAATACGGCTTTTTCATCATCAGCTTCTTTAACATCTAAAGTAGGACGAGCTACTAAATCGATGTTGTGTTCTTTGATTCCTTCTGATAATGCTTCATTAGCAACTTCTTCACTAGCCATATCATATAATGCTTTTGAAGAAAGTTGTTTTTTAACTAATGCATCAGGAATTTGTCCTTGACGGAATCCTTTCAAACTCATGTGAGATTTAGCATAGTTTAATGCTTTTTTCTGTGCTTTTTTCCAAGCTTCACCTTCTACTGTTACTTCTAATTCACCAGTAGAATTTTCTTTCAAAGTCCAAGTACTAGTCATTGTTTTCTCCTCGCTTTTCAATGGATAACTCAATATCCTCAATTTTTTCAAGACCTTGTTTTTTCACAAAACCAGGCCATTCATCGGATTTCTGCATTGCATCATACACAAGTCTTGTTACACTTTTCGCAAGTTGGTAAGGATCTTTATCTTCTTGATCAAATGGTCTTTCATATAAAACAAGCTGCATCAAAAGTGACATACAAAATTGAACCATAGTTGGATCTTCATTTGTAAACCAACTTTCAAATAATGAACTTGCCTTACAGATTGACAAGTCTTGCTCCATAGGTAATATGGCACTTGGAATAAATGTAATGTTCAATCCGGATTTTATCAAATCAAATGGATCATCGATTTTCTGCTCCATTAAAGCCTCAATCAATGTACCCTTATATTCATCAGGTAGATCTGAATCCAATAATACCTGAACTTCATCATGACACATTCTTAAATTCATGTTTTCTAACATAGAAATCGCATAGATTTTTTGTTCTAGACTTCCATGAATATAATCCTGTAACTTGTTGAAATCCATACTCTTATTCTTCTGTTCCAAATAAGGTTTACATTCTGACTTATAAGATTCTAATAACTCCAATGCGTCTTGTGGAACATAAGGCATGTTCAGCTCCCGACAAATCAATTCGTACGCCTGGGCATAACTTTTTTCATCTATCTCTTTTTTTATTTCTTCGATTAAAGAATGATAATATGCGTTCACTTATACCTCCATGCGAAACATTAGTATTCTACCATAAATATCGACAATAATCAATTCTACGCATTTTTAAAATACAGAATCCAAAGAATGTCATCTCTAGAAAAAAACTCTCCTTTTATAGAGAGTCTACTTTCATATTTTTTTCTAATTCATTTAACTTCTTGAATTCAGCCAAAATACAAATAACGGACACTACAAAAGCAACAAAATCCGCGATTGGAGCCGCATATAAGATTCCATTCAACCCAAAAAATTTAGGTAAGATCAAAACTAATGGAATCAAAAATAATACTTGTCTAGTCATAGATAAAAACATTCCTAAATAGGCTTTTTTAATTGACGAAAAGAAGCTAGACGATAACATCTGTACTCCATCAACACATACTAGCATTAGATAGATTCGCATAAACATTGTCGCAAATTCAAAATAGTTCGCATCCCCTGATCCAAATATTGATAATACAGTACTTGTGCAGAACTGAAATAAAGCCCAGCCAATAAATGAAACAACCAAATTTACACTGATCGCAAGTTTGAACGTCTTTTTAACACGCTCATATTTTTGGGCTCCATAATTAAATCCAATAATTGGCTGCATACCTTGCGAAATACCAATGATGATAGCTAATAATATCGCATTGGTTTTCATCACAATGCCACAGGCAGCTAAAGGAATATCACTACCAAACTTAGTAAACTGTCCATAATACGTCAATGAATTATTTAATACGATTTGTACAAACAAAATCGCAATCTGATTTAATGAAGCACTCATTCCAATGGTTGCCATTTCCTTTGTATCATTTAAAGAAATACGTAAACTACTTTTATTAAATTCAATATGTTGAAAACTCTTAATATACCAAGCGGCAATAAAAAATGAAATCACTTGCCCAGCTACTGTGGCGAGGGCAGCCCCAGCGACACCCATATGAAATACAAAGATAAATAGTGGATCTAATATAGTATTCACAACAGCACCCGCAACCATACATGTCATTGAATATTTTGGTGACCCGTCTGCACGAATCAAGTTACTAATCACATTTGTCGTAATCAAAAATGGAACACCCAAAGTTGTTATTCGTGTATATTCAAGTGCCAAAGGCATAATTGTGCTTGTTGCACCAAATGATTTTAGTAGCGGTTCAAGAAATACAAGTACTAAAACAACATAGATTACTGAGCAAAGTACAGACATACTAATACCATTACCCGCTATACCACTTGATCGTTCTGGCTTCTTTTCACCTAGATATAAACTAAATAAACTTGCTGAACCAATCCCAATCAACAGTGCAATCGCAAGCGCAATTGTTGTCAATGGAAAAGCCACATTGGTTGCAGCATTTCCTAGAAAACCAACACCTTGACCGATAAAGATTTGATCTACAATGTTATATAGTGACGATACAAGCATTGAGATAATACTTGGTATCGCAAACTTTTTTAATAATGATGACTCTTTTTCATACCCTAATGGATTTTGCATACTAATTCAATTCCCTCTTTCTAAACTGTGCAATTAAATGCTTATTTCCCATTGAATGCTCCCGAATGACATTTAACTCATTTCCTCTTTCGTCAAACCAACCAACAAATTCATAACCTGGCTTTGTAGCCGGCAACAAATGAATCGTATCCGAAAAATACGTATATGACTTTGGATTTCTTCGACTACTTAATCCACCATTCAAATCATATGTAATCTTATATTGACTTACTTGCCACTGGGCATATAAAGTACAAGACTCATGAATGGGTTCATCCAAGTTATAACGCCAACGATAATCACAATCCCAGAACCATCCATCAAAAGTATATCCAACTCGAACTGGCGGCTTTAAATTTTCCAATAAGCCATGTTCATCCGTACATACATCCATATAATTGGCTCCACCACACGTTTCAAAGTGGATAACTGGACATTCTTTATAAATAGCTGTTAATATGACCGGTTCATGAATGCCTGCTGGTAAACTTGTTATAATTTCACCATTAAACTGCCAACCTACAAACATAACGCCCTTCTTAAATGCCGGATACAACAATAATTCTTCCGATTCAATGCATGTATATCTTGGATTACGACGCGACATAACTCCGCCGTCCACATCATATTCAATGGGATACCAAATAGGAATCCATTTATCATATAAAGTCACAGAATGAGGAAGAACACCACCTGGATTTAATCTTTTTGTACACTCTTTATCTATATACCAACCAACAAATTGGTAACCTTCTCTTTTTTCACTCATCAAATATCACCTGCCCATTATTTTATCACAAATAGAAAAACTTCTAGGAAAATTTCTAGAAGTTATTCAAATAATTATATAAACTATTCCCAAAAGTCATTTCCATAAGTTCACTTGCGATTTCTTTACTTTGAATCCGCATAATATGATCTTCTACATCTTGTTTACCTAATAAATTTATATTTCCATACCATACAATTTCCTGATCAATAATCGCAAAATGTTCACAATTATCTTCTGCAGATTTTAGATAAAAACCAGATTGTCTCATTTCTTCTAACAACTGCATTCTATAATTTGAACTTCCAAACCTAATTTTATCAGGCATCCAAGAAACTATGGTTACTTCAACTCCACTTTCCATCTTTTCTTTGATCAATTTAGTAAATTCTACAACTCTATCACCAGATAATGAAGGACTGGATACAATAATATTCTTCTTTGCACGCATTAAGTCATGACTATACATATCGTAATAATTACTTGCATCATATATAGATTGAGAAATTTGCGATTCACTTTTTATGCCGTTAGTATCCGAAATTAATTCATAACCTGATTTTTTATAAGCCTTTAATCTTTTTCCGTACATTCGATCAAACATCGGAATATGGACATCTACATAATCATATACAAGTATTGTATCTTTTTTATCATATAGTCGATGAATTCTTCCTGTAAATTGTTCTATAACGCTACTACTAGCTACAGGCATTGCTAGAAACAAAGTATCTAACCTATCAAGGTCAAAACCTTCTCCAACGAGTGATCCTGTCGCAATTAATATCATAGTTTTATCTTCAGGTACACTTTTCATTAGTTCAACAATATGATTATTTTCTTTTTTTGATTGACTTCCTATCAACAAGAAAACAAAATCTGCCACACCTTCTAATTGTTGATATAGTTTCTTACAATGATTTACATATTTTGACAATACAACAGGTGTACGTTTTTTCTTTATACATTCTTTTATATCCTGAATAATCATTTGATCTCGCAAATCATTATCTCGTAATATTGAGTATGCTTCATTTGGATTTTTTTCATCTTTCATCATTCCTCTTGGTGCAACCACATGTGTAAACCGAGGATATAACAAACGAGGAATCCCTTGTTGTTCAGCCTGTTCTTTTGCGGAATATTTATGACGTATTGGACCAATAAACATAAAATTCATCTTATCCAATTGATCCGTTCGATCAACAGCTGTAACACCATACACATACTTAGCTTTAATTTCCTTTAAAACAGCACTTTCTGTATTTGAAGCCGCATGATGACATTCATCCACAATGATCATGCCATACTCATTCAACAGTTTATGAAATTTCCCCTTTTTACATATAGAGCCAGCCATTGCGATATCAATTATACCTGTCATGGAATCATGAGATCCTTGTAAAGTACCTATCAATGATTTTCTCTTTTTGATCAAACCTTTAGGTGTCGTATATTCAGGTAACTCTTCATTTATATCCAAAAATGTCTGCAGCTTATCTTTCCATTGTTCTAATAAAGATGAACTTTCCAACAAAATTAATGTATTCACTTTCTTTGTCGCAATTAAATCTGCACAAAGAACGGTCTTACCAAAAGCTGTAGTTGCTAATAAAATACCATTATCATGCTCAATCATTTTATTTAGAGCTACGTTTTGTTCAGGTTTTAACTCTCCCTTAAAAGTAACATCAATACTTCTTCCTTGTTGCCTTTTATCATCAATCATCATTTGAATCCGAGCGTTCTTATTATACGAAATTAAAGTATCATAACAACCTCTAGGAATTTGTATATATCCACTATCGTGATCTTCACCAAGATATATATATTTATACATGTCAAAAGTAGAAATTCCCATACCTTGATTTTTATAATAAATAGGATTACTAATTCTAGCCAATTTGCGAATTTTATTTTGAATAGATACGCTTAAATTTGAAGTATCCACATAAATACCATTTGATAAAATGATATGCATTTTCCCATCCACTTCATTCTTTTCAAATTCTTTAACAGAATCCCAAGGTTTATCATCTGAATTTCCATGCCATTCTTTTATCTTTTCTTCAATAAACGACTGTGAAAGCTTAGGCTTAGACCACAATATATTCCATTGATTTGAATAGGCATTCCAATTTTCATCAATAAATGCACTGTTGCCATCTTTCAATGCTCGTCCTTGTAATGGCAATGCGATTAAATTTCCCAGGCCACCCTTTGGCATACTATCTTGTGCTGGTATCATACGATCATAGTATTTAAATGATTTTAAATTCACTTGTTCTGCCCCTTTATCCAATAAAGCATTTCCAAAATTTCTTGCCAAAATAGCTGAAATCGGTTTATCAAAGAAAATCCAAATATGTGCTCCTTTACCTGATCTAGAACGTTCAATCAATGGATCAATTCCATTTAATTGACAAATCTCACGCATCGCATCAACTTCTTCTTTCCACCTCTCATCTTTATTCGCAAAATCATTTCCTGCATCTTTATCATGATTATCAAAATCAAAAACTAAAAATCGACACGTATTATCTTTATACAATGGATAAACACCAATCACTTCATTTCCTTTTAAATGTGACATAATACTATCAATTGTCAAAGCTTTATACTTTTGGTAATGACAATCTTGGCAACGAAATCCTGCATTCCATTTCTTACCACAACCATCTGACCAAAAATTAATACATTGTGGATAGTATCCCGCTTTATTTGTTTTCTTGTTTTCTACTCTTTTTGCGTATACATCTGTACGACCCCAAAAACGTGCAAAAAATCGATTTGCCATATCTTTTGTGATTTCATTTGGAAAAACAATACGAATTTCTTGGTTCGTTTCAATAGTTTCTGCATTTGCAGAATTCTTTAATTGATCCAATTCTTCCTGATAAGAAATTCCTTCTCGATCCAAAATGTTCTTCAAGCATTGAATTTCTTTTTGTAAGTCATTTATTATAGTCAAATTATCATTTGTTTGTTTCACAAAACCACCTGCTCTTTTCAATACTATTTTAATTGAATTAGCAAATAAAAAAAACACCCAAGACTCCGTTAGTTAGACGGAGAGGAGTGTTTTCAGAACACATCTGCAAGTAGTAGTCTTGTAGTAGTTCTATTTATATAATAATCCTTTTTCTTTCCTTCTGTGTTAACAAATAATGATAAAATACCAATTAACATAATTGTGTCCTATCAAGATTTTATATACAATAATCTTAGAAAGGTTCATAGAGGATCAAATGCGTATGTATTACTTATTATTCACTGTACAATTCATCTTATTTTTCATTGCACTTACAGATTATTCAAAATGGAAACTAATTTCATTTTTCACCATTACTGCAGTATTGATTTTATATAGTATCTATACACATGATACAGCGCAAATCATCATGTGTATTTTGGATATAGTTTTCATTGGTTTCTATTGGTTTTACAAGAAAAGACGCTAAATAATAGTCAGGAATCACCATTCAATATACTTTTTAATTTCCATTTTTGTTGCTATCTGCTCCTCTAATAATGATATTTTTTTCTTTCAACGGTTGTATCTACATATGTTTGAAGAAATTTGTTTTCACTAAATTTGTTTCTATCTTCATTTTTCAAATTGTTCTTTTTTGTACTATGTAGTGTTTGAAACTTTGATACTTTTTTTATTTAATTATGAGTTTATTAACTTTAGTGCTTTGAATAAATTTTTTAAAATCTACTTCTGACATTCTATATACTCCTTATCTTTTTTAGCATTAAATTGACGCATTCATATTTTATACTTATTATGTCCCATTTTTATATTTTAATATACATACCTTTGCCCCCTACATCTCCTTGCCTTTAAAAAAGTAGCAAGCATATCATTTGTCTGACTCCAAACGACCAAACTTTTTAGGGTTGCACCCCTAAGACCCCATGCCTCCGACGGATTCTAAAATAAAAAAGCGGAAAATGAATCTACACACACTAAAATATACATGCATTTTCTCTTTTATATTTTATGTAATACTTTATGAATGGCGGCAATATTGCCACATTAGCTTTTTTGAATGATTCCCAAAAAGTCAAATATCTGATTATTTATTTACATGAGTCCATTAGTTAAAAGTTAAAAACTTTAATTCTTTTATAGCTGTTT
>OGOV01001456.1_pt1 | contig 20706 bp, 14 predicted proteins | sample 1552711 | NCBI WGS metagenome assembly OGOV01 (sample SAMEA2580216, study PRJEB22360) | human gut metagenome | biome: human gut; feature: human-associated habitat; material: faeces | place: Denmark | collected 2008/2010 | reverse complement strand
CGCTGAAAGCATCTAAGCGGGAAGCCTGCTCCAAGATTAGGATTCCTTGACGCTTTTCGGAGCGTTTGTAGCCCGCATGTTGAACACGTGTTCGATAGGCCGGAGGTGGAAGTCCCGCGAGGGATGGAGCCGACCGGTACTAACGGGCGAACGCGGCACACTCTTTCCGACCCTTGCGGGTCGGGTCTCGTCCTGTGGTGGTTTTCTCGTTGGATGGCAAGGAATGCTGTTTCTTGTGGTCACAATGATGATTGGTAAGGCGTTTATCGCTCGCGTCCGTTGTCCGGTTCCCGGACCGCCACGACCGGAATCGTGGTCGGTTCCGTTGCCGGCCGCCGGTTTTTCCGGTCGGCCGTATCGTATTGGTTTTGCGGTGGTCATGGCCCAGGTGAGACGCCCGGTCCCTTTCCGAACCCGGAAGCTAAGGCCTGGCACGGCGATGGTACTGCACTCGAGAGGGTGTGGGAGAGTAGCGCGCCGCCGCATTCAACTGTCTGGACCTTCTGGTCGAGTCCCCCTAGGGGATTCCCGGAAGGTCCTTTTTTTTTATTCGCATGGGATGTTTTCCTCCGGTCGGTGGGGGATTATAGACGTCGGCAAGCCGGTTCGTGGGAGGATTCCTCCGGTGGGTGGAGGTTTTCGGACTGTGGAAGGCCTGTGGACGTACTGATTATTCCAGTGAGTGGATGATCTGGGACGCTGAGATATGTGTTGGCAGGTGAATTGTCCTAGAGGGTGGAGGATTTGGTACGCGGGGAAGTCCGCATGCATCGGATTCCTTCAGTGAGAGGGAACTTTGAGATGTTGCGACACGCCGATTTGTGGTTTAGGAGAAACTGTTGTATTCTAATCAAGTTGCGTTTCACGGATAGACACTGTGAGACGTTGCATAATTGGAGAATTCGCCTAGTGGTCTATGGCGCACGCTTGGAAAGCGTGTTGGTGTAACAGCCTCACGAGTTCGAATCTCGTATTCTCCGCCCGGATTGGAACCCCGGAAACCGTTGGAATCATTCGGTTTCTGGGGTTCCTTCTTTTCCACTCCGTTTTCCGGTTCCTTCCAGATTCCCTCCGAATGCTTCTTTCGTTGGCCTCGGTTTTTGAATCGTCCCGTATCGCAAGTCTCGCGTGTACGGGCCGGCATCCAGGAAAGTCTCTGATTGCCATGCTGCGGCTTATTGGTGCCAGTCTGTGGTCTCAATAATGGGATTGTTTGCCCTCATATGTCGATATTTGATTGCGATTCGGTGGGGGAGTTGCGTACATCGTCGTTTTACGCGCACTTTTGCGCTGCGCTACGTTACGCTCGAAATCGTGACGTTGAGAGAAAGAAGCACGACGATGGTTGACAAGACGGCTGCCGGCAGCCAGCAGACTGACCAACGCGATGCTGATACTCGTGACTCTCTGGCGGCGCTTGCCCGACGCCGTTCGAATTCATCGCCAATCGTATTGCAGAGTGATGTGCAGGCCGCTCCGCAGGAAAAGCAGGAAAAACAAGAAAAGCAGAGCGAAGCTGGGTCTGCCTTGCAAACGGGCGAGGATGCGAATGATGACGCGAATCGTGCGGAAGAATCGCAAACCGTGAAAGAAAAAGATGCTGCGGATGGTCCTGATAATACGCAGCAGCCGCAGATGGCATCCATAAGCGCCATCACAACGCAGGTTTTGCCACCAAGCTTTATTCCGACCGCAACCGGTCGTATTCGTCCCGTAACGGGCGCTTTTCCCGCAATTCAGTCCGCTTCGCAGACGGAACAGGCGCAGCGCAGGCGATCCATCCGCTCGTTGGCCGCGGGGTCGTTGCGTAGAACCAACATCGGCAATGCTGAAAAGGCCGGCGATGTGGGGAGCGCGGGTAGTGCCGGACGGACGGCGGGGAATGGCGATACGCCGTCGCCGCGAATCGCCAGCAGTGCTCCCCATTATGCGAATTGACCAGTGGACTGATCAGAACGGCAATCAGTGGGAATACTGGACATACACGCGGTTCACGCACGGTACGCGCGCTTCGCGCTGCATTGTACGTCGCTATACTACGTCATTCCAATTGAATCGCAACAATGCGTATAGCAGATGAAAAGCACATACGAAAAACGCGCATGAAAAAACGGTCCCGATATATTCGAGACCGTTTTTCATGAGTCGATGAAGCAAACGCTGTCCGGCAGCGAGCCGGCTCAGTCTTCGCTGGTTTCGCGCTTATACTGCACGAACGTCTTCATGGCGTAGGCAAGGCCGGCAAGCAGCAGAATGGCTGCGCAGGCAAGGGAAATGCCGATGCCGGTTTGTGCAAGCTGCCCATATTCCGACTTGGTCAGCGCGCCGGTGGATGCGGCGGTTTGATCGCCGGACGCTGCGACGGATCCAGTTGCGGCACCATTCGTGCCAGTGTCGGCAGCCGTGCGCACAGTGCCAGTGGTGCCGTTGGCTCCAGTAACGGTCGTACCGGCATTCGTTCCAGCCGTGATGCCATGCGTGCCGGTAGCAACGGATGAGCCGCCCTGCTGACCCGTCTTGGAGTTCGCGTCCTTCAACGCCGCGATGAACGACTGATGCCACTGGTGGCTGCTTGCCGCGAACGCATCATGCTTGGTTTTAAGCTCGTCGTGAGTCTCTTTCATGTCGGCATGCATCTGGTTGAGGTGGGCCTGCGTGTCCTGCATATCCTGATGCAGAGCGTCGTGACGCTCCTGACCGCGCTTGACCGCGCCGTCAATCGCATTCTTTATATCCTCGCGGTCCTCCTGGTAGTTCTTCCAGGCCTGCTCGCCGTACTGGCGAAGCGCGTCGGCGTCCTCGTGCGCGTTCTGATGCAGCTGCTCGGCGTGCTGCTTGGCGGTATCGATGTCCGACTTGATCTGCTGGTTGGTTTTGCGCACATGCTGTACGGCATCGCACGTTTTGTCGGTGCACACGGCCATATCCTGGTCGATCTGCCCGCTGATGGTGGTGCTGCCGGCCAATCCGTCCGTAGACGGTGCGACTTCACTGGCCGAAGCCGCGGAAGGCAAGGCGGCCATGCCGATGGTTAATATTCCCGCCGCTGCAGCTGCTGCAATACGATTCCTCATGGTGGTTCCTCTCCTGCGCATGTTTGCATTCGATCTGTGATTGTGCGCTCGCGTTCATTCCGTATGCCATAGTAGGAGGGGAATGTGCCTAAATAAACCGGTGGAAAAATGACATTTGTCTAGTTTCTGCGATGCTGCAGCAGTCTTCATAGTTTAAGCGGGAAACCAGAATCCAAACCAGAAGCCGGAACAGCCTGCTCAAAACATGACCAAGCAGGCCAAGCAACGGCTCAGACCACCCGTACTTATCCCGCCCGTATTGGTTTATCTAGCGGCGGCCCCCAACAAAGATCACTCGACAATAGTGATGAATGGGCTAGCCGGCAGATTAAAGTCGTTGTACAGCATGCTCGCGCACTTCGGATTGCCACTGAACAGGTAACGAACCTGGCTCATGGCGTTGAGATCGTTCAGTGTTGAACCATCGGCTGCGGTGAGCAACACCTGATTGCCCCTGATAGTGGCATTGACCGCCTGCCATTGACCGGAATAATTGGCGACCTCAAACCCCTGCAATGCCGTAGTGGTGGGAGCGGCGATATTGCTGATACCGCTTAACGGGGTCGCTTTCGGAACGCTCTTATAGTTTGGTGCGCTCGCGCTTGCGCTCTTCGTATAGTTCGGCTGCATGGCTTTCAGCCTGCTTGCGGTGCCGTTCCGGAAAGACAAGGCGATTGCGCCGTTCGCAGTGTGCCGGGCATGTTCGATAAGCGGTCCGTTGGGTACGGTGGTGCCGTCTTCCATGGCGAGATATTGCGCGGCCATGCGCGCCCCGAGAATATCCTTGCCGAGAGGATGGATTAGCGCGGATGTGCCCTTATCTGTGTCAAGGGAAACCGTCATCGCCACGTTTGAAGAATCGTGCAGGTTGGTGTTGCCAAGCGTGGTCCGTTGCGCTTCTCGCACGTTTTGCGTGTACTGGTAGTTTGGCCAGCGCGCGAGCTGTACGTACAGGAACGGCAGGTCCTTGCGTCCGAACACGTTACGGTACTGGTTGATGAGCGTGGTCATCTGCGACTCATACTCCGTGGCGGTCGCAAAATTCATCGCATCGTCGCATCCTTGGTACCAGAGCACACCTGCCACATGAAAATCTTTCAACGGTGCAATATGGTTCGCGTAGATATCTCCGCCGCGCACATGTCTGCGTATAGGCGTGCCGCCCCACGCGGTCTGGATGATGCCAATCGGCACATTGGGGTGCTTGGCGCGCAACTGCATGGCGAATTGCTGAGCCAGATAGCTGAGGTGCAGTGAATTCGTGGAATCTACAGTCAGCCATGCATCGGCGCTCTGATTAACAGCGGACAGTGGAAAATCAGTGTCTTCAACATCATGATTTGCGATGACAAATTTCACGTTGTCATCTACGAGCGGTTTCGGCAAATCGCCTGTCGTGATTAGTCCATTGCCAAAATTGTAAGTAGCGTTTTCGTAATACTGCACATAGTTGAGTTCCATATTCGACTGGCCAGCGGCTACGAAGACGTCTCCCACATACACTTTGGCCAGTTTCAGCACGGTTTTGCCGGCGTACTGCACTTGCAGCGAATACGGATTGAGACTTGCCTTTTGCGCGCTCAGCGTGCAGGTGAAACTGCCGTTTTTCGCTACCTTTGCCTTGACGCTCTCGGAGGTTTTGCCTTGCGTAAGTGTCGCTGACAGTTTCGAAACGTCGATGGGGTTGCTTTCCGTGGAGCTGACGTTGCCTTTGACTACGATTGGCTGATCGCGCTGGAACACCATATTGTCCATGTAGTACGAGGGCAGCTGCACATCAACAGTGGCCGCAGTATGGGCGGTGGCGGTGGATTGCGATCCGGTTTTACCGGTTGCCGTTCCGTTGCCCCATTTGGGGCCGCACCCGACGATGATGGCAACGACTATTCCTACGGTTACGATAACGGCAAGTGCCGTTCTTGCCAATCGTTTCGTATTCAATTCTGATTTGCCTCGTTCTTTGTCAACGCCCGCTCGAAGGTTCTGGCCTGTTTGTCATATGCGGCTCGTTCGGTGTTGGCTTTGCTGGTGGTCCCGGACGGATCGGCTTTGCAGTCAAGCGCCTTCGGCGATTTGACTTCTTCCTGATACAAGGTGCTGAGCTTTTCCAGATCATATGAGGAATCCATGCTGGAGAATGCGTCGACAATCTTTCCTTTGAGCTGGAAATCCTTGGAATATGAAGCGTTCATGGCGGCAACCGCGTCTCTGCAGTCGTTAATGGCATTCAGTTCGCGCATTTTCTGCGATGTTCTCACGCCCATGACGCCGAAGACCACAATGCATACCGCAACGACGATAACGGCTACGATGATGGAACGGCGAATCAAGTTCTTGACATGGTTGTGCACCCAAGTGTCGCCATCTTGCACGCCTTGCGATATGGCGATTTGGAACGGATCTTCGGGAGCTGTTCGGTAGGAAGTCCCAGGTGCTTTTGTTCTAAGCTTTTCGTCACGATTGGTGGCATTGACGGAATTGTTGGATTTGCTGGTCCCGACGGTCGCGGTACTGCTGAAAGTCCGGGGCTTGCGGACGTTACTTGCTTGACTGTCAGCTTTATTTGGCTGCCTTTCGTGCCGTGCCATGCTTCCCTCCAGGAGTCCGTGATACCGTTTTGATGTTGTCTATTGGAGGTGGTCCGACAAGGTCCTCTGTTCCCAAATGACAATACATAAGGTATGTTACCCGTTCCACTTCCGAATGCCAGCACTTCATGTTGTGACATATTCGGTAAATGTGAAGTTTGGTCTGGAGTCCATCTGCTTTATTTTGAGTGGGGACATCTCAGAATACACTTAAGTTTACGTGTGCAATTGCGTCAACGCGTGAAATGCGTTTTGTGAGAGAGGCTGACGATGATATCGCCGAAAAGCTTAATGAAGATTGCGGTCACCGCTTCCGTGGCTGCAATAACGGTTTCCGTTGCCGTGGTACCGGCTTACGCCATGCAGGATATTGCGATTGAGGATGCGCCAAGTTCTTTTGCCGCGATTGTGGATGATGTGCAGGATTCGTCAAACAGCATGCCGGACAATCCGAACGCGACGCTGCCGGAAACGGTAAGCGAAAACATTTCGGACGATTCCACTGTGGTTTCGGAGAACCTTGCGGTTACGCCGGAAGGTGATGTACAGAACATTGAGACCGGCGAAACCGTGACGGACGCTCAGCTGGTCGGCACGCAATCGCAGCAACCTGATCCACTGGCCAAAACGAATGGCGAATCATTCATTCCGGTGAGTGCCTCGGATGTGAAAGATGCTGTGGAACAATCTGTGAAACAATCCGTGGAGCAATCGTCCTCAAAAAACGGAGCCACCGTGAAGCTTGCCAAATTCGATGGCAACGATTACGGCGCGCATTGGGGAACCTACAACAATACGAAAGCCTTCTTCGACTATAGAAACAACCTGTTCGCCCAGCAGGCCAAAGGCGTGATCGACGTCTCTTCATGGCAGGGGGATATCGATTGGGCTAAGGCGAAAGCCGGCGGCGTGGAAGGCGCGATCATCCGTCTTGGCTTTGGATGGGGCAATGACGCCGATGCCAAAGCGCAACGCAACATTAATGAATGCAAGCGGCTGGGTATTCCGTTCGGCATCTACTGGTACTCGTATGCGGAGGATGCGAGCGGTTCCAGGCAGGAGGGCAACGATGTGGTGTCCAAGCTCCGCCAGTTTGGCGTGAGACCGAACGACTTGAAATACCCCGTGTACTACGACCTTGAGAGTTGGACGTGGACCGGGCACACGCCGCCGAACGATCCGAACGTGTATAACGGCATCGTCAATGCTTGGTATGGCGCGTTGCAGTCCGGCGGTTACCAGAATCTCGGCGTGTACTCCTACACGAGCTACTTGCAGGGGCCGTTGAACAATGCGAACATCTATGCGAAGACACGCTGGGTGGCGCAATATGGTCCGCAGATGGAATTCACGGCGTTTGGCACTAACGATCGTGGCTGGCAATACACCAGCTCCGGCCAGATCAACGGCATCAGCGGCAGTGTGGATATGAATGCTTTTGGGAATAAGACTTACGCGCAAAATTCGGCTTCTATTGATGTGCGCAAGATGAGTGCTGTGAGCATTCCTAATGGGGATTATTACATCAATGTACGTTCCAAAGTGGCTTCTAGTGTTGACATTCCGGGAGCTAGTGGAACGGATTCCACGGCTATTCAGTTGTACTCCGGCAATGGCTCCAAAGCTCAGCAGTTTACTTTCACTAAACAGTCTGATGGCAGCTATGTGATTATTAATGTGAATTCTGGTAAGGCCTTGGATGTTCGCAATGGCGCTGCTGGTAATAATGCGGTGGTGCAGCAGTATTCAGCGAATGGTACAAACGCCCAGCGTTGGTTCATCCGTGATTCGGGTGCCGGCTATTATTTGCAATCCGCATTAGGTAACTGGGTATTGGACTTGAGCGGAGGCAATACCGCTAATGGTGCGGCGATCCGTCTCTATACACCCAATGGCACTGCTTCTCAGTTGTTTGTTGTTTCCTGCAGCGGAGTTACTGTACCAGTGGATACGGCAGTGATAATCAAATCTGCTGGTAACGCCAATCTTGTATTTGATGTGCCAAGTGCCTCTATGGCAAATGGGACCAGGATTCAGCTGTATGCGGCTAATGGGACGAATGCGCAAAGGTTCCGTTTCCGGAAAATCGGAAATGGGACATATGGGATTGCCAATGTAAATTCCGGTAAAGTGTTGGATGTATATGGTGGTTCGACGTCTAATGGCGCAGTGCTGCAGCAATACGGTAGTAATAACACTGTTGCTCAACAGTGGACTGTTCGCGACTATGGCAGCGGGAAGATCTCATTGATTTCGGTAAATGCGAATAAGGCCATTGATGTGCCGGGGGCGAATTATGCGTCGTCTGTTGCATTGCAGCTGTATGCGCCAAATGGTACAGCTGCCCAGCAGTGGGTGATCGCAAAGCCTAAGACTATGCGTGAACGGTTGAATGAGCAAGCAGCGATGCGCAGACAGGATTTGCCTGATGGTACATATACTTTTGCTTCGAAACTGAAGACGAGCATGAAGATGGATGTATATGGTGCATCCCGTTCGGACTGCGCTAACGTGCAGCTTTGGGCTGGCAATGGCACGAATGCTCAGAAATGGAGAGTAATGCACGATGCTAATGGCTATGTCATATTGACTAGCGTGAACTCCGGCAAGGTGCTGGATGTTTATGGTGGCAGTGACGCGAACGGTGCCAACGTACAGCAATACACGTCAAACGGCACGTATGCGCAGAAGTGGATCGCCGTAAAGAACGCGGATGGCTCCTATACCTTCCAATCGGCGCTGGGGAACAAGGTGCTGGATGTTTCAGGCGGTTCTTCCGCCAATGGCGCTAATGTGCGGCTGTACCAAACAAACGGCTCGAATGCCCAACGATGGGTGGACTGAGAGAAGAAGTGACAATCAATAAGAAAGCTCCCCGCCAATCGGGGATTGAACTCTTGCGTATCATCGCGGTGACGTTGATTACTGCGCATCATTTGGTTGTACATTCTGGCTATCCGCTTTTCAATGAGCCAATTTCGGTGCGTAGATTGTTTTTTCAGATGTGCCTCTCATCATTTGGCAAGATAGGAATCACCCTATTCCTTCTGATTTCATTATGGTTCTTGGTTGATAGAGAACAAACAGTGAAAAAGTCATGTCGGCGGATTTGGCTTTTGGAACGTGAACTGCTGTTTTGGAGTTTCGTCGGATTGGCCATGCAGTATGTCGATAATCCCAAATCGGTTGATGCTGATGTCTGGCTTGATGCTATTTTTCCTATTACGAGAAATGAGTGGTGGTATGCCACAAGTTATGTGATACTTCTTTTGTTACTGCCATTTCTTCTTGTGGGTTTGCGAAAAATGGGAAGGCAAATTCATAAAAAATTCTGTATTGTGCTGCTGGGACTGTGGGGCATACTCAATCTGGTGCCAGGTGCATCTCTGGACATATACATCAATGTGATTGGTTTTGTTTATGTTACGATTCTTTTCACGTATTACAAATGGTATATGGCTCCGATTAGCAATAAATGTGCGATACTGCTAATGGTTGTTGGTGGCCTGATTATTTTTGGCTGGAATCTTTTGCTTTCGGTTGTTTGGCGGATTTGGAATATGAATCCTGACCGGATACTGAACTATATTAATCCTGTGCAAAAAGAGTGGGCGTTACCGATTCTTGCTATATCTTTTGGTGTTTTTGTCTTATTTACGCGTTTACACTTCTCAAGTCGGATTGTGAATCGTTGCGCGCAATCTGCTTTTGCCGTCTATTTGATTACTGAGCAGCATTATTTTCGTGACGAAATATTGTGGCGTTATATCACTTTAGGGGGTATTTACCGTTCGCGTTATGCGATCGGTATTGCGTTGGTAGTGGTCATCGGAATTGTTGCTGCAGCGATAATGCTGGATTTTGTAAGGCAATTCTTATTCTGGCGCACTGTGGACAGGCATAAGGGCAGACTCTTTGAATGGGTTTGGGATCGTGCTTGGAGAATCGTGGGTGAGTTTAAGACAAACTACGTTGCGTATAAAAGTGTGAACAAGGAATAGAAACAGAAAGGCGATGGGATTTTCCCATCGCCTTTCTCATAATAGTCCGATTGACTTTTAGTGGTTACGCTGTCGTCTCTGCATGGCGAAGCTGTTCGCTTCGACGATGAACGCTTTGCGGTCGTTCTTGGCCATGACGTCGAGAATGATACCCGTCGCGAATAACAACAGTCCGGCGATGACGAGCATGACCGCGCCAATGAGGGTGGGGAACCGCGCCACCACACCGGTGTTCCAGAAGTCCACCGTCACCATGCCGCACAGTACGATGCCAATGATGCTAAGGATGCAGCCGATTCCGCCGAAGAACGGCAGTGGCTTGTACTCACGAATCATGCGGAAGATGGTTGACATCACCTTGATGCCGTCGCCGACGGTATCAAGCTTGCTGACGGAGCCTTCCGGGCGATCGCGATACTGGATTGGCGTTTCGTACAGACGCAGGTTGTTGTTCAGTGAGTGGATGGTCATTTCGGTCTCGACCTCGAAACCGCGCGACAGCACGGGGTAGGTCTTGACGAAGGTGAACGAGAAGGCACGGTAACCGGTCATGATGTCGGTGACATTGGCATGGAATAGGCCATTGATCGAGCCGCGAACCAGACGGTTGCCGAAGTTGTGGAACGGGCGCTTGTTCTCTTGGAAGTACGTGGAACTCAGACGATCTCCGATCACCATGTCGTAGCCTTCGAGGATTTTGTCCACCATAGCGGGTGCGGCGTCGGCGGGGTAGGTATCGTCTCCGTCGGACATGATGTACACGTCGGCATCGATGTCTTCGAACATGGCGCGGATCACATTGCCCTTACCCTGCCGTGGCTCCTTGCGGACAATCGCGCCCTCGCTGGCTGCGATTTCTGCAGTGCGGTCGGTGGAGTTGTTGTCATATACATAGATATCGGCGTTCGGCAGCGCTGACTTGAAGTCATGTACCACCTTGCCGATGGTGACTTCCTCGTTGTAGCAAGGCAAGAGCACTGCGACGGAAGGGTTCAGATTCTTGGACATGTTATTTACTATATATTCTGTATTGGTCTTTTTCGTTGATTATGATTAAGTCTCACAAGAAGATTTGAATCCCATTCCTGACGTCGAATAGAGGCTTTGCATGGCAGAAAATAAGATGAAAAGAAAGCATTTAATCTATGTTGACGTATTGAATATTATGTCATGCTTCGCTGTAGTCATGTTGCATGTTTCTTTGAATGTTTTCAATCCCTCTGACGCCTACTGGACACAGTCGGTTTTATTCCAGTCGATTGCCATTTTCGCTGTTCCGATTTTTTTTATGATTAGTGGCATGAACCTTATTGGTTATGCTGATAAATATGATACGAAAACATTTTTTAAGAAGAGACTGTGGCGTGTAGGCCGTGCGCTCATTCTGGCAAGTGTCTTCTGTTATATCTTATTCTGTATATTTCCGTTCTCTTTTTATGGAGCCGAGCAATATGCGAGCGGAATTGGTGTTGGAGATTTTGTATCGCGTTTTTTAACGAATTCAATAAATGACATTTATTGGTTTTTATATACTATAATTTATCTATATATGTTAACGCCGTTGTTGACTCAGATACGAAATGATAAAAATATTTTGCAATATTTGATTGTATTGCAGTTTTCTATTAGTATTTTGATTCCGTTGATTGAACGATTGGGTGTATCTAAAAAATATTTCGGGACTCTTTTCAATTGGCCGCTGTTCTCTTCGAGTGCATTGCTTTATTTTTTGTTGGGATTCTATATCGCCAATTACCTGCGGAAGTTTCCTCCCCTTTGGCTTACAGGAATCATTTGTGTAATTTCAGTTGGGGCGATGTTTTTCGGCGGTTTGTATACTAACGGATACTTCGCAGTACGCGATATTGAATACCACAGCTACGTGATTAGTACTTCTTCTCCATTGTGTGTCGTTGAGGCGGTTTCATTGTTCTTATGTGCTATGCAAGTGGAACAGCGTTTGCAGGAGATGCCTCCTACGGTTTCGCATTGTATCCGTGAGATTTCCGGTGCGTCCCTTGGCGTGTATCTTTTCCATATTTTAGTGATTAATTGGATGGGAAAGCGCAATTGGGGTAATGCATCTCAATTCTGGGGAGAACATATGGGAGTGCGAGCCATTGCTGTATATTTGGTTACGCTGATTGTTGTCGTCACATGTAGACATATTTTGATGCAGATTAAGAAAGTATTTACTAATCGGAGGCTTGACCGTGTTGCCTGAAGCAGTATTGCACGGAGATGAGAAGAAGCGATTTGCTGGATGGGGATTCCCGGTGGTACTGGGTTTTGCCTTTGCCTGCGGAACGAATGCTTCGACTGATGCGATAGTTCCGTTTAATAGACCGTACTTTTATGTGCAGTGGTTACTTTTTGCGGTCCTTTTCCTTGTGGTTTTTCAGGTTGGCTTCAAAATCGTTCAGATGGGAGCATCTAGCAGTTTGGTGAAACAGGTATCGGAGGCGAATACATCTTCGGAGAAGTCTTCGTTGCTTCTATTTGATTATGACCAATCGAAAAAAACCAAGTTCAAAGATTCTTTGAGAATTTTGGCTGCTTGGTCACCATATATCATTCTGCTTTATCCAGGTGTTTTATATTGGGATACCGGAGATCAGGTTGCGCAATTCTTCGGCATTTCCGCTTTTGGACAGAAGCCGGGTAAAATTTGGGATCATCATCCTTTCTTCGATACCTATTTATACGGAGGATTCATTTGGCTTGGTCGTGCAATTACCGGCAGCTATAATGTGGGGATTTTCCTATATGCCATAGCACAGTGCGTTTTTGTTGCAGTTGCACTCGCGTGTTGGCTGAGTTACTTAAAGGAACGCGGCGTCGGACGTCTTTCATTAAAAATATGTACCATGTTCTTCTGTTTTTTCCCGATCTTCCCCATAGCGTTTATGAGTTTGTCGAAAGACATCACGCATGCTGCGTTCTTTATAGCGTGGCTTCTGATGTTCATGCGCTTAGTGGATTCGAAACTTGAAAAAATCAAGCAGCCTTCTTTCTTCTTCGGTTTTCTAATTCTTGGGTTATGTTCTTCCTTGAGCAAGAAAATGGGAATGTATATCATTCTGTTCTGTTTGATTATTCTCATTTTTGGTAAATTCAGGATACGATTCAAGGCAGTGGTTGCGGGGATTGCCGCATTTCTTTTTATAATCGTCAGTATCGTTCTGCCTAATTATTATTATCCGAAGGCGAATATTGTTCCTGGAGGTGGACAGGCTGCATTCGCGATGCCGATTGAGCTCTTGGGCCGTTCGGCTCACGCGTATCCTCAGGATGTTACCGATTCAGAAAAGAAAGCCATTGAATCGTATCTGGTATATTCTTGGGATCAGATTAGCGCGCAATACAATCCGTATATTGCCGATCCTGTTACGGGATACAAGTTACGAAAAGGGGCTTCTGCGCCGGATTTCCTCAAGGCCTGGTTAAAGATTGGTTTGAGGCATCCAATGACATATCTCAATGGTTTTGTCTGTCTTGAATCCGGATGGATCTCTTTTTCTGGAAATGATAAATCTTCTGTTTCCTATAATGATGTAAAAGAATGGGTACAATATCCAGTGCAGTTGCAAATGGATGCCAGCGTATACACTGTCGCGAATGAAGACACTCTCGGTAAGCTAATTCCCAATAAAGACAAGAATTGGGCACAGGAAATAGTCGGCAGCATTACTTCTATGCTGGAATCGATTCCTGTGGTGAATGTTCTTACCTATGTGGCTTTTTGGGTATCGGTGTTTCCTACGTTTATCGCTTACCTGCTATGGCGTAAGCGTAAGGAATATGTGACAGCTAAAACGATGTTCCAATTACTGCCTTACTTCGTATCGGCAGCTTCGCTTTTCGTTTATCCTGTATCCCGTGTAACGAGCGGTGGACATGGTGGAGATGCGACGAGATACATGTTCCATACATTGCTGCTTGCGCCTATCGTGATGGGTCTTTTGCTTTCGTTGAAGAAAAAGCCCCAAAAATAAATAGACGGAGTCTCTGCAAAAGACAATCGGGGTAAGCGTAAGACCGAGATCATCTCAGCCTTACGCTTACCCCGATTGTCTTATCGCCTGCCGCGGGCCACTCGTGCGATGGTTTTCAACGCGTCACGGCGTTTGGAACCAATTGGCATTAACGGGTCTACAAACTTGCGGATTGGATTGTTCTCACCCACTGCACGCTCGTGTTTCATCCGGGAATTGCCAGGAATCTGCGGCTCGTTCGCCAGCACTACGCGCTTGATTAGGCGTTCATAGAATGGGGTCTCACGCGCGTACCTCCAGTAGATGGAGGCGAAATCGCAATCCGGATCAGTCCAAGGCTTCTGGAAGCCGGCATAATGGATGATCTGCGGATTGCTACGCGACTTCATATATGCGTCGTAGATATCGTTCGGCGCCTGCGTGAAGAGATTGCCCACGCGGCCGCCGCAATCGTGAACCACATTCCATTCCCACGGCAGATACATCACGTTCCCTTCGCAGTGCGCGTTGAGCACGTCCTGGTCGTTGTAGATGAAATTGGGATTCGAGGCGTAGGTAAGCCACTGCTCGATGGTGTAATGCTCACGCATCGCCTTGGTGTTGAGCACCAGCACGCCAGCTTGGAAGTAATCGTATGGATTCTTCATCTTCAGCACGGTTTGCGCGTAGCCCATGCGTTTGCCGTGCTTCACGTTGAGATTGGCGAGGAAGTCGATGTCTCGAATCGCGCCGAGCATCTTGCCCTGCAAATCGATGTTGTAAAGCTTCGCGATATCGCCGTTGATGATGATGTCGGAATCGAGATACAGCACCTTGTCGTAGAACGGCAGAACCTTCTGAATCAGGAAGCGGTAATACGTCTCCACACTGATATGGGCGTTATTGGTGGAAAGATTGTAGCCAGCAAGTTCGCGGTCCACGTTGGTGAACCTCAGATTCATATTCGGGAACTGCTTGAAGAAGCCACGCAGACGTTCCTGCTTGTCCCATGCGATGTTGCGCTGCAGCACCGTCACATCGTAGAAGTAATGCGGATCGGCGTTCTTCATGGCTGAATACACGGTGGTGGTCAATTGAGGAACATAATTGTCATCCGCTGCGAACACCACCGGAACGATTGGCTTGTCGGTAATGTCAAGCGGCTTGAGCTGCTCCGCTGGCTCCGGATTGGTGAAGTGGACGCACTGTAGTTCCTTAAACTTCCAGTTGGAACCGATACGCTTGTGATGCAGCAGGTAGATGTTGAGCAGACGTTCGGACAGATGACCCGGCGTACGCAGGGCCTCCTTGCTGTATGTGCTGTAGTCGGTGTTTTTATCGAACTCCTCAAGAATGGGGAACATCCATTTGCAATAGTCGAAGAAGATCTCCTTCTTCATGATGAACATGTTGCAGAAGCAGGCTTTGTCGCCGTTGAAGAACGCCTGTGCATCCTGCTTGTAGTCGGGATACATGCTGCACAGGATCTGGTAGCAACGCTTCAGATCATCGTCATGCAGCAGGGGAGCGGCTTCCCACAGCGCGCGTGGAGTGCCGTGCTTATCGATGATTTTTTCGAGATTGCCGAATGGCGTGGTGATGACGTCATACTGCTTCACCACGTTGGCGATGTTTTCGTCATCCAGGCCATACTTCTTTGCCGCGGCGGCATCGATGTAGTCGTCCATGATTTCGCCGTAGGGATTTTCCTCATGCGGAGTGTCCGAGAAGTCGAAGTAACGGCGGTAATGGCAGAAACCGTAGTAGTCGGCGTCGATGTTTTTCCAAGCCCAATATTGCGTGGTCAGTTCGCAGTAACGCGGATTGAGATCGGCGATATTCTCGCCTTCATCATCGTGGAATGCCCAGGGGAAGCGATAGTTCTTCGGTCCGACCTGCACCGGCTGCATGATGGCGCTGTCGAAGGTGTCAACGTTTTTGTGAGTGGTGACGAAGATGCGGATGCGCTGTTTGTTATATTCCTTGATGGTTTTCGCCGCTTCGATTCGTTCGTTGAGGTCGTGCATATGAATGGACGCAAGCCGCTTCATCTCGAGGAAACGAACGACATCGACCCCTTTCGCATTCAGTGGCAGTATGCAATTGTTCGCGATATCAAACCATGCTTCCAGCTTGGAGATGTCGGAAGTGGAGTTTCCTTTGACGATTCGGTCATAGGCATCATCACGTACGAAACGGTACAGTTCACGTCCTGTAATGGCCGGACCAAACACGGCCCCCATTTGCTTGGCGGCCTCAGCTTTCTCCTCTTCCGGAACCCTGACCTTCCAATCATTGGCAAGGATCTCAGTCGCCTTACGTTGGAAACCTTGTGCGCAAGCGTGAAGCATGTCAGAATGCTGCGCGTCGGCGAATTCGTAGGCTGCATCGAAATCGGCCTTGAAATGGCCGCAATAGCGGGCATACTTCGCAGCATCAATCATATTGGTGCCGCTGATACCACGGCCGTAGTAATACACGTATCCACGGCATTCCTTGAAGGAATGGTAGCTATTGGCGAATGCCGAAACCACAAAGCACTCGTAGCCGTCCTGGGAGCGGCCCAGGCGGTCGCGGGTCATGGCTTTAAACGCTTCCTTCAGCATGGAAGTCTTGTACAAACGTTGGGTCACGCGCCAATCAACCTTATATCCGCGATCCTCGTCGAAAATATCGCGGACAATGTCTTCTCCGGTGGAATCAGGCGTAGGAGTGTTGTTGAAGGTTTCGAAGGCCTGGCGCTCGTTTTCCAGTAGCTCGTTGGCGGCGACAACAGTAAGGCCGTAATGCAGCACGTCTACGGGGTGTTTGTCGATTTCCGCGGCAAGCTGTTCGCACATGTCCGGCTTGAGAGCATCATCGCCATCCAGGAAGAACGTATATTCCCCCGAAGCGTTTTCTACACCGGCCATACGAGTGCGGTGTGTGCCCATATTCGGGTTGTTAGTTACTACTCGAATGCGTGGGTCCTGTTCGGCCGCCTGCGCTGCGATTTCTCCGACATTGTCTGGGCTTGCATCGTTCACGACAATCGCTTCGATGTCGGAGAAAGTCTGATTCCGTACCGAATCAAGACATTCCTGCAAATAATCGCCGACATTGTATGCGGGAATGACGATTGAAATCTTAGGCATTGACTCTTCCTTACTAGCCGCGGTCCTATTCACTCGCTGGTAACAGTGTACTGTTCAACTTCGAAAAGCACACGTCGGGCTACTATGTGACAAGTGCGGAACAAACGTGAGGAGAGGATTGTGCTGTCTGATTGGTTTCGAGTTAAGAAAAACAGGTTGCGTCGTGCGGGCACGCATGTTTTGCGTGTTGTAAAGCATCGGCGTCCTCGAATCATCGTCTCCATGACCTCTTATCCCGCACGTATCAATACCGTGCATCTGGCGATTCGTTCGTTGCTTGCGCAAAAGGTATTGCCTGACAAAATCGTGTTGTGGCTTTGTAAATCGGATTTTCCGAATCGTGAGGCCGATTTGCCGCAGAGCTTGCGCGATGTACTGTGGCACGACGTTGAAGTGCGTTGGGTTGATGATGACCTGAAGCCGCATAAGAAATATTTCTGGGCTTTGCAGGAATTCCCTGATGATTACGTCATCACCACCGATGATGATTTGCTGTACCGCAATACGATGATTGGCGATCTGCTTGCAGCGCATGAAGCCCATCCTCATGCGGTTGCCGCCGTGCGTACGCATTTGATTATGTTCAACGAGGACGGCTCCCGTACTAATTATGAGGATTGGATCTATGAGGCACCTCATTACCATCCTGCGCTTGTAGGTGTGCCGTCCATGCGGATTTTCGCCACGAATGGGGCAGGTACGCTGTATCCGCCGCATGTGATGCCGCAAGAAACGTTTGATGCTGGGATGATTAAGAAGACCTGCCTGACTGCGGATGATTTGTGGCTGAAAGTCATGCAGGTCAAAGCAGATATTCCTGTGGTTGCGGCTACGGATGATCAACTGCTGAATTATGTGCCCGGCACGCAGGGTGAGGAAGCGCTATGCCATCAAAACACCGAAAGCGGCGTAAACAACATCGTGCTAAAGACAATTCTGGAAGAGCTGCAAGCCAAAGGTGTGCTGGCTGACGATTTCGACAAGCTCGTTGCTGATTCCAGCCTAGATGCTCTGATTGTTTGAGTGGACGGTTCGAGACCGTCCACTCAAACAAATATCTCAGGCGTAGTGCCAACGAGGCTTGTTGTCACCGCTGGCTACTTTGCAAACGATCAGCTTGCCATTCCTAGCATCGTGATCCGTCTTATTCAGATCAGCTTTTTTGCAGAATTCACCTGCTTTATGAGTGCCATAAACCGGATCATTCGGTTTGGGCTGCGGATTGTCTGGTTTGGGCTGCGGATTAGGCGTTGGCTGCGGAACGTATTCTCTGTCGCTCAGACCAAAGCTGCTGGAAATTGCATTGAACGTTGCCGGGCCAATGGCGTTCTGCCCGCCGAGGACGTACACGGACCCAACATTCGGCAGCATGGATGATGCGTTGACTGTTGGGGAGGAAGCGTTTTGGGCAAGCAGCAGCACTGTCTTATTGATACCGGCAAGGGCGCTTCCTGAAAGTGCGTCCGGGAAATTAGCTCCAGTGGCGTATACGACGCTAGAAGGATTAAGCGAGAGATTATTCAGCGTGAACATGCCGATTTCCAAGCTGGTTTCATAGCGAGTTGTTCCCTGTATCCTCGAGGTTGCAACGCCTATGGATCGGAGCTGCTGCTCGACGGATGAAGGAACCGCGTTTGTTCCGCCGACGATGATTGCAGATTGGAAATCCTTGAGCGCGGCAAGGGATTCTTCATCAAGCCCCGACTGAGAGCTCAGGAAGAAAGGCGCGGATTGCATGTATGAATATGGTGATGCGGAAAGCGCATCGGCAAAGTTAGCGCCAGTGGAAATAATGGCGGTCTTAGACTCCGCTCCGAGCTTGGTGAGTTCGCTATAGATTTGATATGCGGTATCAAAGCGAGTGTTTCCTGCAAGTCGTCTAATGGTTGCCGACGGGCGAGAAGCCTGGATTGCTTTTTCAGCGTTGTTTGAGACCGCGTTTGTGCCACCGATAATGTAAATCGTATCGGCATCAAGCCGATCAAGTTCGTTGGCTGTTGCGTTGGAAAGCGTTTTGGGGTCAGTGAGCAGAATCGGCGCATTGAGATGCCCCGCGAGGGAAGAGGCGGCAAGTGCGTCTGGGAAGCTGCTTCCTGATGCTACGACTGCGGCTTTGGATGCAGCAGAAGGGAATGCGGTCTGCGACACCATTGCCATGGTCTCATATCTGGTGCTGCCGGATATTCTGGTAATCGATGTGGCCGATGCATTAGCTGTCAATCCTGTCCCAGCAAAAGCGGCAGAGGCCAAGAAAATGCTAGATAACACAGCGGTGATTCTTTTGAAACGGGTGGCAGTTTTCCGGTTCACGGTTCTTCCCCTTTCCTCATTGATTGGTAATTGTCTAAAAGTATAGAAGGGTAATTCCTCTAGCGCGATTATCCTCCATTATGAGTGAGAGGACGGCATTGAATGGTACGACTTGCAAAACATGTGACGGGCTTTTTGGGAATGTTGATAGTTGTCGTTTTTCTTTTTCAAGGTGCTGCCACGGCAAGCGCGGATGAAGGGGAGAACGCGCAATCTGCGTTACAGTCGTTGGCTGTAATAAAGCAGACTGACGATTACCGATCGTCGGAACGTGCGGAATTATTCGGTACATGGCTTCACAGCAAGACTCTTGGCGGTAATGCGACTACCCGAGACGATATTTTGAGCCGTGACCTGAAGAATGTCACATATACCAATGATCATCATGTCGCGACAGGCGTCCTGAATGATCCCTATACCGGCGAGACAATCGCATTTCAGCGCGGACAGGGCACTTCGAATGCGGTACAGATAGACCATGTCGTTGCTGTCGGAGAGGCATATGAAAGTGGTGCCGATTATTGGACCAAGGAGCAACGTGTCGCTTATGCGAATGATCCATATGTGCTACTTGCAGTGAAGGGGTCCGCGAATGCTTCCAAGTCAGACAAGGACGCTGCGCACTGGCTTCCAGGGCATGGCTATGATTGCGCCTATGTCAGCAGGCAGATAGGTATTAAGCAGCATTATCATCTAGCGGTGGATTCTTCAGAGAGAAACGCTATGAAGTCATCTCTTTCACAGTGTCCGCTTGGACAGACAGTTCCGCTCTACGACGGTAACAACGCAACGCCGAATACTCCGGAGCTTCCGTCTGAACCATCAAAACCCAATACGCCGTCTACTCCTAGCGAACCTACATCTGGTAAATTAGCTCGGCTATCCGGTATAACGCGGTACGACACCATGTCATGGATTGTGGACACCGCTTTTCCGGATTCCACGTCAACGGTAATTGTCGCTTCCGGGGAGAACTATCCGGATGCGCTGGCGGCGTCGGGATTCGCCGGAGTGCTGGATGCTCCGATTCTTATGACGGATCCTCTGTACCTCAGCAATCAAACAAAAGATCAGATCAGTCGTCTGAAGCCGGGGAAAATCATTATCGTCGGCGGGCAGAATGCAGTATCCAGGAACGTGGAGCAGTCATTGGTCCAATATGCCACAGTACAGAGAATTGGGGGTGTTACCCGAGGTGACACTGCTCTGAAACTGTACGACAGCGATGTCCAAGGCGAAGAGAATTGGGGAAGAACGGCGATAGTCGTTACCGGTGGAAACGGCTCATCTGGTTTTGCTGATGCTTTGTCTGTCTCGTCATATGCCTATGCGTCTAAAAGCCCTATTTTCCTTTCGGATATTAATTTCGGCCTGTCTTCCGAACAGTTGGAGGCATTGTCCAGCGGAGAGTTCGACAGAATCCTCGTTGTGGGTGGGCAGCACGCTGTTCCAGATTCGGTGATGAAGCAGATTAGAGATTCCTCTGGCTCTGCGGTATCCCGCATTTCGGGGGCAACACGTTATGAAACGAGCATCACGTTTGCCCAGCGGGTTTCTGAACAAGGAGATCGGTAGTGCCCGAAAAGTTGCGCACTTTGGATCATGGCCGTCCATGGAGCGATGAT
>OGOV01001447.1_pt1 | contig 20824 bp, 18 predicted proteins | sample 1552711 | NCBI WGS metagenome assembly OGOV01 (sample SAMEA2580216, study PRJEB22360) | human gut metagenome | biome: human gut; feature: human-associated habitat; material: faeces | place: Denmark | collected 2008/2010 | reverse complement strand
GGGGCAGCCGCGCCCCCGGCGGAGCGGGCGCGCCCCGGCGGAGCCGCCGCAGCGGCGAAGTCCGGATAAAGCCGCAGCCGCGCAGCGGCAAGGCAGGCGCGCATACCTTTTAAGCCGCGTAGGAGCGTCAGCGAGTAGCGGCATTGCCGACGGAGGGCGGGCCCCGCCGTTTTCCGGCGGGACCCCATGCCGGCGGCACAAGGTACAAGCATGAGAAAAGGCCGCAGCACCTGACGGCGCTACGGCCTCCCCCTGCTTGAATTCCACGGACGCGAACACGGGATATTGAACAGCATAGCATACTTCGGCCATTCTGTCAAGATATAGTGTCTACGCTGCGTAGAATATGCTACATATAGTACACACAGTATACGCCCCCGTGATACCTTCATGATACCCCCGTGATACCTCCGTGATACCTTCATGTAAAGCGTATGCGCTTTACATGGCAGCACTGTCCAAAAAAAGGGACAGCATCAGCCGTCCCAGGGATACCATACTTCACCGCGTTCCGCGTAGTAGTCGGCGACGTATTTCACCGTTTCCAGTTCCATGTAGTACATGACTTCCCGCCGGACTTCCTCCGGCGTCATGCCCTTTTCGCAGCCAGCCGCAGCCGCGTACTCATCGCCCATTATCGAGCCATGCACGGCCGCATGGCAGCGCCAACACAGCGTTATCAGGTTCATTGGATGGTCTGCCCCGCCCTTGCCGCGGGGCTTGATGTGGTGCAGCTGTAGCCCTTCTGTGGCGTCGCAAATGGCGCAGCGGTAGCCATCCCGCCGGTATACTTCCTTCCGCAGCGTGTTTGTCGTGTTCGCGTTCATCGTGTTTCGTCTCATAGTCGGACGCTCCTTTCTGTCCCGTAGGACGCCGCCAGCAGGACACATGAGCGCAAGGGCGGCCGTCAGGCCGCTTGTATCACCCTTGCGCCATGTGATACAATGGCAAGGCCGACGGGACGGGGCAGCCATCACAAGAAACTTGTGACGTAGGACAGTAAATCACAAGAAACTTGTAATTCACCGATAGACGTCTGTCCGCTACCAGCGGACATATCGACTGTTACTGACCTCCGTCGCCGGCTCCGCCGTCGTCATCGGCAAGAAAAAGGAGTTCTAATTAAACTCAAAAAAGAGAAAGGCCCAGCGGGCCTTTCTTTTTTTGTGTTTAATTATCCCTCCCGCTGCCGCGGGAGGAATAGTAAATGCTGCGTTCCTACGGGGCTTTTCTTTTTTTATGGCACCTCATCCGTCACGGCTAAAAACTTTTGCGAAAAAAGAGGATTTGAGGAAGTTTTTTGGTATAGTATATTGTCAGATTTATTTTGCACCGCGGTTCGGCGGGGGAAAGGAGGGCTTTTCGTGCATTTCAGCGACCAGTTTCTGGACGAAGTGGTGGCGCGGAACGACATCGCGGATGTGGTATCCAGCTACGTGACGCTGACACGCAAGGGCGGCAACCTGTTCGGCCTGTGCCCCTTCCACAACGAGAAAACGCCCTCATTTTCCGTAGCGCCGGACAAGCAGATCTACCACTGCTTCGGCTGCAAAAAGGGCGGCGGCGTCATCAATTTTATTATGGAGATCGAGGGCCTGTCGTTCCCGGAGGCGGTGGAGTTCCTGGCCAAGCGGGCCAACATCCCGCTGCCGGCGGAGGACGAGTCCCGCAGCAATGCTGACCGGCTGCGGCGGCGGGTGCTGGAGCTGAACCGCGCGGCGGCGCGGTGGTACTATGACCAGCTGCAGCTTCCGCAGGGTGCGGCGGTGCAGGCGTATCTGGACAAGCGGCAGATACGGCGCGGCATCGCGGTGCGCTTCGGCATGGGCGCTTCGTTGGACCAGTGGGACGCGCTGCTCCGCGCCATGACGGACAAGGGCTTCACCAAGCAGGAGCTGCTGGCCTCCGGGCTGGTGGTCAACGGGAAAAACGGCGGGCTGTACGATAAGTTCCGCAACCGGCTGATGCTGCCGGTCATCGATGTGCGGGGCGACGTGGTGGGCTTCGGCAGCCGCGTGATCGACAAGTCGGAGCCGAAATATATGAACACCACCGAAACGGTGGCCTACAGCAAGCGCCGGGTGCTCTACGGCCTGAACCTGGCCAAAAAGACCAAGCGGCCCAACATGATCCTGTGCGAGGGCAACCTGGACGTGGTGACGCTGCATCAGGCGGGGTTCGACAACGCGGTGGCCTGCATGGGCACGGCGCTGACCCAGGAGCAGATACGTCTGCTGAGCCGCTTCACCAAGGAGCTGGTGCTGTGCTATGACAACGATGGCGCGGGCCAGATGGCCACGGACCGGGCGCTGGAGCTGCTGCAGAACAGCGAGTTCACCGTGAAGGTCCTGCGTCTGCCGCAGCGATTGGTGGATGGGCATTATGTAAAGCAGGATGCCGATGACTTTATCAAATACCAGGGTAGGGACGCGTTTGAGCAGCTGCTTTCCGGCAGCGCAAACGGCATTGAATTCACGATGTCTGAGATCGCGGCCAAGTATGACCTGAAGGACGACAAGGGCCGCATCGCCTACGCGGGGGAGATTGCTGAAACATTATGTAAATTAAATGATCCTGTGGGACGGGAGGTATATACCACCCGGGCCGCCGAGGCGGCGTCCCTGCCGGTAGAGGCCATGCGGATGGAGGTCCAGCGGGCCGCCAAGCGGGTGCAGGCCAAGGCACGGAAGGCGCAGGAGCGTCAGGAGATGAACCCGATATCGGCCCTGCAGCCCGCGGACCGCAGCATCCGTTATCAGAATGTACGCAGCGCGCTGGCGGAGGAGGGCGTTATCCGTCTGCTGATGCAGGACGAGAGCCTGTTCCCGCCGGAAATGCCGGTGCGGCCGGAGGAATTCTCTTCGCCGCTGCTGGGCCGCATCTACGGCGAGCTGTGGCAGCGGCGGGGGCACGCGAGCATGGCGGCGCTGGCCGCGGTGCTGACGCCGGAGGAGATGAACCACCTAACGGCGCTGCTGCAAAAACCGGAATCCGCAGCCAACGCGCCGCAGGCGCTGGCGGATTACATACGCATCATTCGGGAAGAACACACCAAGCGCACCGGCGGCACGGATCCGCTGGCGGCGGCGATGGAGACGTATAAAGATAAAAAAGGTTACGGAGGAAAGCGAACATGACCGAAGAAAAGTACACCGCGGAGCAGTTGGAGCAGATGGCGGACCAGCTTTTGCAGGAGGCCGCGCCGGCGCAGGACAAGCCCGCCAAGGGCGGCCTGGACGAAAAGACCATCGCGTCCCTGCCGGCGGCCGCGCTGCTGAACGGCAACGAGAAGCTGCGCGACCTGTTTACCAAGGGTAAGAAGAAGGGCAAGCTGGATGCCGGTGAGTTGTCCGACGTGCTGGACGAGCTGGACCTGGAGAGCGAGCAGATGGACTCCATCTACGACTCTCTGGAGCAGTTGGGCATCGAGGTAGGCAGCGAGGATTTCCTGGCCGACCTGCCCGATGAGGATGGCGAGCCCGCTATGGATGAGATCGCCGAGATCGAGGAGGAGGAGCTGGTCGACCCCAACACGCTGGTGGACAGCTTCAACATTGACGATCCCGTGCGTATGTACCTGAAGGAGATCGGCAAGGTGCCCCTGCTGACCGCCGATCAGGAGGTGGAGCTGGCCACCGTTATGTCCGCCGGCCGCGAGGCCGAGGCGCGTGTGGCGCAGGCCGAGGCGGACGGCGAGACCATCCCTGAGGCGGAGATGGCCGAGCTGAAAAAGCAGATCAAGGCCGGCGAGAAGGCCAAGCAGCAGCTGGCCGAGGCCAATCTGCGTCTGGTGGTGTCCATCGCCAAGCGCTATGTGGGCCGCGGTATGCTGTTCCTGGACCTGATCCAGGAGGGCAATCTGGGCCTGATCAAGGCCGTGGAGAAGTTCGACTACACCAAGGGCTATAAGTTCTCCACCTACGCCACCTGGTGGATCCGTCAGGCCATCACCCGCGCCATCGCCGATCAGGCGCGTACCATCCGCATCCCCGTCCACATGGTGGAGACCATCAACAAGGTCATCCGTGTGTCCCGCCAGCTGCTGCAGGAGTTGGGCCACGACCCCAGCCCCGAGGAGATCAGCGCCGAGATGAATATGCCCGTGGACAAGGTCCGCGAGATATTAAAGATCGCCCAGGAGCCCGTGTCGTTGGAGACGCCCATCGGCGAGGAGGAGGACAGCCATCTGGGCGACTTCATCCCCGACGAGGCCGCGTCCGAGCCCAGCGAGGCCGCCAGCTTTACCCTGCTGAAGGAGCAGCTGGTGGACGTGCTGGGTACCCTGACGCCCCGGGAGGAGAAGGTGCTGAAGCTGCGCTTCGGTATCGAGGACGGCCGTACCCGCACGCTGGAAGAGGTAGGCAAGGAGTTCAACGTCACCCGTGAGCGTATCCGCCAGATCGAGGCCAAGGCCTTGCGTAAGCTGCGGCACCCCTCTCGCAGCAAGAAGCTCAAGGACTTCCTGAACTGAGGCGGACCATGAAGCGGGTAGTTCTGGCGCTGCTGGCGGTGCTGCTGGCGCCGTCCCTGGCCTGGGGCGACGACAGCCGGCACTATGAATTCCGCCTTGCCGCCAACGGAGAGGCGACGTACCATGCCGCCGCCGGCGATACCGTTACGGTATCGCTTACCCTGTGCCGGACCACCGGCACAGGGCCGATGTTCGCCATGCAGGACGAGATATGCTTCGATCCTGCCTTCTTCGCCTATCAGCCTGATGGCACCCTGCTCCGCGAGGGCGTCAAGACGACGCTGGTCACGCTGCGTGATGGCCGTCAGGCGGTCTACATGAATTGCGTAGACTTTGGCGGCGGCGCGGACTGGGCGGATGAGACGGTCGTCGGCTCCTTTCAGCTGAAGGTCCTGGCCGACGGCGGTGCGTCCGCCATAACCGGCAGCCATTACCTGGTGTCCACCGAGGACGGCATGGGCCGCTACGCCGCCGCTGCCCGGGACGTCACGGTGGTGGTGTCAGAGCAGTGCCGCGTGACCTTCCAAAGTAACGGCGGCAGCGGCGTAGCGCCGGCGGAGGTGCTCCGTGGAACGCCCCTGGCGCCGCCGCAGGCGCCCACCCGCTCGGGCTATCGCTTCACCGGCTGGTACAGTGACTACGACCTGACCCGCCCCTGGGATTTCAATGCGCCGGTCACGGCGGATATGACGCTGTATGCCGCCTGGCAGCCTCTGCCGGCCGCCGCGCCCTCCGCCGGTCCGTGGGCATGGCTTATTGTTGGTGCTTCCATTTCGGCACTGACCGTTTTAGCCCTCCGCCGCCGCAGTTAGATCGCAAAAAGGCAAAACAAAACCGCCCGTCCGGGCGGTTTTATTTTGCTCTGCGCGGGTCAGGGCCGTTCACCGACAGCGCACCCCGGCGCGCCGCCTGCAAAACAGGCGAAAAATTCAGCGTTTCAGGGGGAAGCCGTTGCAATACGGTATTAAGATGCTATAATAAGGCTGATATGATAGGGACGGAGGTCCAGCCATGATCGAGAAGGAAGCCTTTATCGCGGCACTGCTGCCGATCTGCGACACCGTATGTGAATATGACAGGACCCGGGGAAAGCTGCGGGTCCGGAAAACCAGTCTGGCCAGTGGGCTGGAGGACAAATGGTACACCGTAGAGGAGCTGCGTGACATCTTCCGGGATAACGGCGGTGTGTTGGCGGAGAAAAGCGTGTGGATGCGCTATCTCAGCAGCGATAACCTGCGGAGCTTTTTCTACGAAAAGGAGCGAAACGAGAGCTTTCGCCTGCGGTTCCGGCAGGGCGGCGTAGGCTGCCGGCAGTATGACATCCGCATCGACCGGATCAACGACAAAGTGCTAGTCATCTCCGGGCGGGATACACAGGAGCAGGAGATAGACGCGCTGACCGGCGCGCTGAGCCGCAACCATTACCAGCGGGAGATGAGCAATGAGATATACCGCGGCGGTGTAGCGCTCATCGATATGGACGATCTGAAGCTGTATAACGATATGAATGGCCATCAGGTGGGCGACAACGCGCTGCGGGCGCTGGCGGATACCATCTATGAGGTGGTTGGCCGCAGCGGCTCGCTGGTGCGCTACGGCGGCGACGAGTTTTTGCTGCTGCTGCCGGGCGTGGAGCAGGCGGCCTTTGCCACCGTGCTGGGAGACATTCAGCGGCGGCTGCGGACAGTGAGCATACCGGGCTGCGAGGGCGGCCAGCATATCACCATCAGCGTGGGCTGCGTCATGGCGCAGCAGGAGACGATCGCCCAGGCGGTGCAGCGGGCGGACCGGCTGATGTACCGGGCCAAGCGAAGAAAGGACGCCGTGGTCACCGAGGATACCCCCGTGGAGGGGGAGGAGATCAAGCCGCATATTCTTGTGGTGGACGATGCGGCTATGAACCGCGCGATACTGCGGGAGATGCTGGCGGAGGATTTCAACGTGCTGGAGGCGGAGGACGGCCGGGAGTGTATGGCGCAGCTGGAGACCTACGGCGCGGATATCTCACTGGTGCTGCTGGACATGATCATGCCGGAGATGGACGGCCTGCAGGTGCTGGAGGAGATGAATAATCGGGGGTTTATCGAGGATATCCCGGTCATTATCATCACGGCGGACGGCTCAGAAGAAAAGGTGCGGCAGGCCTATGACATGGGCGTGTCGGACTACATAGAACGGCCCTTTGATATCCGTATCGTGCGGCAGCGGGTGATGAACACCGTGAAGCTGTACGCGCGGCAGCGGCGGCTGGCAGCGGTGATGATGCAGCAGCTGCGGCGGCAGGAGCATATGATGGGCATCGTGGCGGATATCCTGTCGCGGGTGATGGGCTACCGCAACGGCGAGGGCGCGGACCACGGGCGGCACGTGGAGCAGATCACGCAGCGGCTGCTGCAGAGAATGCTGGAACGCACGGATAAATACGGCCTGACCCTGCAGGACTGCCGGCGGGCCGCCGCCGCGGCTATGTTCCACGACATCGGAAAGATGGGCGTGCCGGATGCCCTGCTGCGAAAGCCTGGCCCCCTGACGCCGGAGGAGTTTGACGAGATCAAGAAGCATACCCTGATCGGCGAGGAACTGATGCGGGGCATGAAGGAGATGGAAAGCGAGCCGTTGGTGGAGGCTGCGGCGGAGATCTGCCGCTGGCATCACGAGCGGGTGGACGGCAGCGGCTATCCCGACGGGCTGAAGGGCGACGAGATACCGATGACCGTGCAGGCGGTGGGCCTGGCGGACGCCTATGACGCGCTGGTGAGCCAGCGGGTGTACAAGCCGGCGTATACCCATGCGGAGGCGTTGGCTATGATACGGGGCGGCGAGTGCGGCGCGTTCGATCCGCTGCTGGTAGACTGTCTGGAGGACATGCAGGGCGCACTGTGCCGTGAGGTATACGGCATGAGAGGTAAGGAATGAGCAGGACAAAGAGATTGCTGGCGGTGCTGCTGGCACTGTGCGGCGCGTTGCTGTGCGGCTGCGGACAGCGGGAGACGGAAACGGAAGAACTGCCGGTGCTGGTCATTGGCAGCGACGACTATGAGCCGTATTTCTATCTGGATGAGAATGGCGCCTATGCGGGTATCGACGTGGAGATCGCCACCGCCGCCTGCGAGAGATTGGGCTGGACGGCGAGCTTCCAAAAAATCAACTGGCAGGAGAAGGACGCCCTACTGGAGCGAGGCGACGTGGACTGCCTCTGGGGCAGCTTCTCCATGAACGGCAGAGAGGACCGCTACCGCTGGGCAGGGCCGTATATGTACAGCCGTCAGGTGGTCATCGTGCAGGCTGACAGCGATATCCGTACACTGGCCGACCTGAATGATAAGCGTATTTCCGTGCAGATATCCACTAAGCCGGAGGAGCTGTTTCTGAAGCATCAGGTGCCCGGCGTGGAGCAGGTGGACAGCGTGTACTGCTTCGCCGACACGGTGGACGTGTTCGCCGCGCTGGACAAAAGCTACGTGGACGCCTGCGCCGGACACGAGACGGCGTACCTCACCTTCATCGCCGGGCGCGCCGGGGAATACCGGGTGCTGGAGCCGGGGCTGCTGCGGGCAGGTCTGGGCGCGGCGTTCTATAAGGACGACGGCAGCGGCAGAGCGGAGGCTCTGAACGAAATGCTGCACGAGCTGGTGGCGGACGGCACCGTGGCCGCCATTCTGGAGAGCTACGGCGTGGACGCACAGGCGGCTTTAGCGGGGTTGATCCATGGGCAATAAGTTTTCCAACAAATATATCTGGGTGCTCATGCTGGTGCTGGGCGTCTTTGTGATGGCGGTCACGGCTCTCATCGGCGGCAACAGCAGCATCCGCAACGCCCAGCAGACCGCCCAGCGGACGCTGCAATATCTGCAAAACCAGTGCATCAGCTACCGCGACATCGTCGCCGCCGACCGGCTAAAGAGCCTCGTGCGGCTGACGGAGCAGGCGCAGGAGGTAGCGGAGCGCGAGGGTATGGTGGGGCAGAACCGCTCCAACGAGGAGCTGGCGCGGTACGCCCAGCATCAGCGCGTAACCTGCGTGCTGGTGCTGGACAAGGATCTGGAGATCGAGTTCAGCTCCGGTGCGGACATGGACTGGAGCGATTACTACACCAATGAGGCGATCCGCTCCGTTATGGACTACCCGGAGAAGATCTTCGCCCGCCGCCTGACCCGTGACGGCGCGGTATACGACATAGCAGCCGTGGCGCGCGTCGAAAATCCCGGCGTCGTCTTCTGCGTCCGCCTCCAGTCGAACACGATCATCGCCTCCTACCGTGCGTCCATCGAGAGCCTGCTGGCGGGCTACGAGACGCTGCTCAATGACAAGGTCTACACCTACATCACCGACGGCGAGCGCGTGGTGGGCAGCAGCGCGGCGGAGCAGTGGAACCTGCCGGTGGACGAGGTGCCCCTCATCCGTGCGCTGGAGTCCTCCCCCTCCCCGGGCAGCAAGCTGACCCAGCTCCGCACGGACGGCACGTTCTTCGGTGCACGGGAGCGATACCAGCAGTACAGCCTGTATGTGTTCCTGCCGGCAGACTTTGTGTTCGCGCAGACAAAGAATATGCTGATCTCCGCCTTCGGCGTGTACGCGATGGCGGCGGTGGTGGCGGCACTGCTGTTGGTCAGGCTCGGCCAGGACCGCAAACGGCGGGAGCTGGCGTACCAGAAGCAGTTGGAAAAGGAAGTAGAGCGTGCCACAGCGGCGGACCAGGCCAAGACGCACTTCCTTCGCAGCATGAGCCATGATATACGCACACCCATCAACATCATCATGGGTATGCTGGAGATCATCGGGCGGAACCCGGAGAATGTGACGCTGGTGCAGTCCTGCCGGGAGAAGGCGCAGACCGCGGCGCGCTATCTGCTGGCGTTGGTAAACGACGTGCTGACGCTGAATCGCCCGAAGCAGGAGGCGCTGGGAAAGACCCCCTATTGTTTGACAAGCGAGCTGCACGAGATGCTGGATATTTCGCGCGCCCAGGCGGAGAGCGCAGGCGTTGCGCTGACGGTGATGGACCTGACGCTGGAGCATGAACAATTCACAGGCGACCCGCTGTATCTGCGGCAGATCTGCCAGAACATCATCGGCAACGCCATCAAATACAATCACCCCGGCGGATGGGTGCGCTGCAGCTTCCGCGAGTCCCGTTATGCGGACGGCGTGTGCCGGCTGGAATTTATATGCGAGGATAACGGCGCAGGCATGAGCGAGACGTTCCAGCGCCATATGTTCGAGGCATTTGCCCAGGAAAACAGCGATAGGGGCAGCCTTTCCGGCGGCGTGGGCCTGGGCCTGGCCGTGGTGAAGAAGCTGGTGGACGAAAGAGGCGGTACCATTCAGGTGGACAGTGCACTCGGACAGGGAACGCGCTTCCGCGTGGTGCTGCCCATGATGCCCAGTGAGGCCGAAGAACCGGAAGCCGCGCTTCCCGACGCGGCGGCTTCCATCGCCGGACGTCGCTTGCTGGTGGCGGAGGACAACGAACTGAACCGGGAGATCGCGGTCTACCTGCTGCAGGAGGCCGGCGCCATGGTGGACCAGGCCGCCGACGGCAAGGAGGCGGTGGAGATGTTCGCCGCGTCGGCGCCCGGTACCTACGACGCGGTGCTGATGGACGTGATGATGCCGGAGCTGGACGGCCTTTCCGCCACCCGCGCCATCCGCGGCATGGACAGGCCGGACGCGCAGCTGCCGATCATCGCCATGACCGCCAACCTGTTTGACGAGGACGTAGCGGCCTGCCTGGCAGCGGGCATGGACGCGCATATCCCCAAGCCGTTGGAGGCTGGGCAGATGATAAGAACGATCGCCGAGTGGCTGGAGAGGAAGAAGCAATGAATTTAGAGAAGCTTTATCAAGAGATGGGCGGCGACATGGCGGACGCCGTGCGCCGGTTGGGCAGCGCGTCCGCGGTGGAGCGTTTCCTGCGGATGTTCGCCGGAGACGACACCTTCGCCATGCTGCAGGCGGCCATGAGCGCCGGAGACGCCCGTCGGGCCTTCCGGGCGGCGCACACGCTGAAGGGCCTGGCAGCCAACCTGGGGCTGGTGCAGCTATGGCAGGGCCTCCGCCCTGACGGAGGCCCTGCGCGGCAGCGATATGCAGCGCGCGTCGGCGCTGTATCCGGAGACGGCCGCGGCATACCGTGAGGCGTGCGCGGCGATCGGAGAGCTGGACACGGACGCGTAGAAAACACGGATTTTTGCGAAAAAGGCTTGACGAAACGGAACGAAAGTGATACACTACAAATACAATAATGTCCTGTTGGCAAATCGGCTGAAAGGCCGAGACGCAAAGCTACGGTGTCTAAACGGCATTTGACCGCATGATCGACCGGCTGCAAGTGAGATGCACTTCCAAGGTGCATACATTGCAGCCGGTTTTTTATTTGCCCTGCCCGGCAGGGCCCATATTGCAGTACGGGTCGCGGAGGTCTAACCCCTACCTCGGCGGCATCGAAACCCCCATCTGTCACATGGCAGATGGGGGTTTCGGCGTTGCGGAAGCGGTGCTCACGGCAAAAAAACACCCCCGGCACTGCCGGGGGTGTTCGCTTATGCCTTGCGGCCGTAGAGCGCGGTCATGCGGTCGATCCTGACAGAGAGCGCATCGCTCAGCTCGCCGGGCAGCAGCCGCCAGGTCCAGTTGCCGCCCTGGGTGCCGGGGATGTTCATGCGGTTTCCCTCGCCCAGGCCCAGATAGTCCTGCATCTGCGCCACGAACAGCTCCGCCACGCTGGACATACCGCCGCGGATAATACCCCAGTGGAAGCCCTCCTGCTCTGTCAGCGCCAGGTATTCCACCGCGTGGGCCACATCCTCCGGCGCGGCCTCCTGCCGCCACAGTGCCAGGGGGCTGTTGTCGTGGGTGCCGGTATAGCAGATGCAGTGCGGCGTATAGGCGTGGGGCAGATACCCGCTGGAATCCCGGGAGTCAAAGGCGAATTCCAGAACCTTCATACCGGGCCAGCCGGACTCGCGGAGCAGCTGCGCCACCTCCGGGGTGGGGTAGCCCAGATCCTCGGCGATGAACTCCAGCTGCGGGAACCAGCCGTTGAGCCGTTCGATCAGGTCCATGCCGGGACCGGCGATCCAGCGGCCGTTTTTGGCGGTGGGCTGACCGTAGGGCACGGCCCAGTAGTTGGCAAAGCCGCGGAAGTGGTCGATGCGGATCACATCATACAGCTTGCCGGCGCCGTCGATCCGGCGGATCCACCAGCCGAAGCCGTCGTCACGCATGGCGTCCCAGTCGTAGAGGGGGTTGCCCCACAGCTGGCCGTCGGCGGTAAAGTAATCCGGCGGGACGCCGGCCACAGCCTTGGGCACCAGATCATCGTCCAGCTGGAAGAACTGCGGCTCAGCCCAGACGTCGGCGGAGTCCATGGCCACATAGATGGGCAGATCGCCGATGATGCGGATGCCCTGCTGGTGGACGTAGTCGCGCAGAGCGGTCCACTGCCTGAAAAACAGAAATTGCAGATAGGTGAAGAACTGCATATCCTCCCGCAGAAGTGTGCGGTACTTGTCCAGCACGGCCTCGTTCTTACGCAGGCGAAGGTCGTCGTCGGGCCACTCCGTCCAGGACTTCATGCCGAAGTGGCGCTTGCAGGCCATGTACAGGGCATAGTCCGGCAGCCACCGCGCATTGTCCTGCGCAAAGGCCGCTACGGCCTCCGCGTCCCGCTCCCAGCCCCGTTTGTAGGCCTTGTGCAGCAGGGTAAAGCGGCTCTCGTAGATCTTTCCGTAGTCCACATGGCGCGGGTCGCTGCCCCAGTCGGGGGCGGCGCACTCGGCGGCCGTCAGCAGTCCGTCAGCCGCCAGCATATCCGGGTCGATGTAGTAGGGGTTGCCGGCGTAGGCGGAAAAGCTCTGGTAGGGGGAGTCGCCATAGCTGGTGGGGCCCAGGGGGAGCATTTGCCAGTAGGACTGGCTGGCGTCTTTCAGGAAATCGGCGAAATCATAGGCCGCCTTGCCCAGGGTACCGATGCCATAGGGGGAGGGCAGGGAGGATACCGCCATTAAAATACCGCTGCTTCGTTTCATAACTCAACTTCTCTCTTGGATAGGATTTGACTTTCAGCCGGACGGTCCCGGCCAAAATATACGGGGGCGGGCGATCAGCCCGCCCCCGGCGTGTTGTAAGTTTAGCCCTTGACGGCGCCTGCCGCCACGCCCTTGATGATGTGCTTCTGGCAGCAGAGATAGAAGATGATGACCGGGACGATGCTCAGCAGGATCAGCGCCATGGTGGCGCCCATATCCACCTGTCCGTAGCTGCCCTTCAGATACTGGATGACGATGGGGATGGTGCGGTATTTGTTCAGATCCAGCACCAGGTACGGCAGCAGAAAGTCGTTCCACACCCACATGATCTCCAGCACGCCCACGGAGATAAACGTGGGCTTCAGCATGGGCAGCACCACCAGGAAGAAGGTACGCACAGGCCCGCAGCCGTCAATGGCGGCAGCCTCCTCGATCTCCAGCGGAATCGTCTTGACAAACCCGGAGAACATGAACACCGCCAGTCCCGCGCCGAAGCCCAGGTACACGATAGGTATTGTCCACGGTGTGTTCAATCCGATCTTGGCAAAAGCCATAGAGGTGAAGCTAAAGTAGGGAAGCTTGACCTGCTCGGCGGTTCGGGACAGGGTGAACATCACCATCTGGAACGGCACCACCATGGAGAACACGCACAGGTAGTACACGATCTTGCTGAACAGACTGCCCACACGGGCCACATACCACGCGGCCATAGAGGTGCAGATCAGGATCAGCGCCGAGGAGACCAGGGTGATGAACAGACTGTAGAACACCGCCTTGATAAACGGATAGTTGCCGAAGGTCATGCCCTTGATATAGTTCTGCCAGCCCACGAAGGTGTCCTCATTGGGCAGGGCGAACGTATCGGTATTGACAGCGGCATTGGTCTTGAAGGAGTTGATCAGAACGATGACGATGGGCAGCACATACACGATGCAGATCACCGTGAACGCTATGGTCAACACCATTTTGCTGCGGTCATGCTTTTTGGCAAGGCTCGTCTGCATTACTGCTGCACCTCCTTTTTACGGGTAGCCCGGAGTTGGATCAGTCCGATAGCCGCCACCAGTATGAAGAACAGCACGGCTTTGGCCTGGGCCACGCCGCGGTTGTTGCCGCTGCCGGAGTAGAAGGAGTTGTAGATGTTCAGGGCCAGCATTTCCGTGGTCTTGACAACGCTGCCGTCCGCCTGCTGCAGGAAGGGGCGGCCGCCGGTCAGGGCCAGGTTCTGGTCAAACAGCTTGAAGCCGTTGGTCAGCGTCAGGAAAATGCAGATGGTGAAGGAGCTCATCATGTTGGGGATAGTGACCTTCCACAGGGTCTGCCAGTTGGTGGCGCCGTCGATGCGGGCCGCCTCCAGCATATCCTCCGGCACGGACTGCAATCCGGCGATGTAGATGATCATCATATAGCCCACCTGCTGCCAGCACAGCAGGATGATCAACCCCCAGAAACCGAAGTGGCTGTTCAGTACCACGGACTGGCCGTAAGCGACCAGAAAGCCGTCGAAGATCATGGACCAGATGTAGCCCAGCACGATGCCGCCGATCAGGTTCGGCATGAAGAACACCGTCCGGAACAGATTGGAGCCCTTGATGCCCCGCGTCAGCGCATAGGCCACCGCGAAGGCCAGCGCGTTGATGAACAGCACCGACACAAAGGCAAACAGCGCCGTGAACAAGAAGGCATGGCGGAAGCTGCTGTCGGCAAAGGCCTTCAGATAGTTGTCAAAGCCTACCCATGTCCACTTGCTGGTCAGCTTGAATTTGCAGAAGGACAGGAACGCGCCCTTCAGGAACGGGTAGATGAACCCGATGCAGAAGGCGGCAAAGGTGGGCAGCAGAAACAGCCACACCATGCGCTGAATTGGCCGTCGGACCAGTCGGCTGTTCAGCGCAGCCGCGTCCCGTTTCGCTTGAAATCGTTTCATTAGACCACTCCTGTTCTCCGTAGTTTTGTCACAGCGAAAGCTCTCCTCCGAAGTGCGTTCGAAGGACAGCGCACGCCGTCACAGAGTAAGAAAGAGGGGGCGGGCGAAAAGCCCGCCCCCTGTGCGTATGTGGTTGAAACCGTAGCTTAGCCGTTGGCGATATCGTTGTTGTACTGGGTAGCCCAGCCTTCCACGAAGGCGGTCTTCACATCGTCCCAGCTGCCGCCGTCGGCGGTATACTTGCCCAGAGCGTCGACCACAGCGGCACGCCAGTCATTGACAGCGGGGGTGTAGTTGAAGGCCCAGGTGACAGGATAGCAGCCATTGGCAACATACTCGTTGGCCAGAGCGCTGAACGGATTGGAGGGAGCCTTGGAGGCCTGGAACGGGCAGGCGCCGAACTGCTCAGCCATCATGGCAGTGCCTTCCTCGGAGGTAACGACCCAGTTCAGGAAGTCCAGAGTGGCCTTGATGTCCTCCTCGGAGGCGTTCTTGTTGACGGACCAGTAGTTCTCGGTACCGGTGCACAGGCCGGCCTTCTCCTCGCCCTCAATACCGCAGTAGATGGGGATCATGGTCAGGTCGTCAGCGTTCATGCCGAACTTCTCGCCAGTCAGGTTGCTGTACTCCCAAGTGCCGTTCTGATAGAACACAGCCTTGCCCTCGCCAAACTCGGCCTCAGCCTGGTCGCCGGTGGCGGACAGCAGGGCGGCGCCGGTGGTGGCGGAGTCAGTGGTGTACAGATCCCAGATAGCCTTGTAGTTGTCCAGATAAGTACCCTTGATGGTGGCGGGCTTGCTGGTCACGCCTTCATCGCGGAACTCATAGAACAGAGGCATATTGGCCAGGTGGCCGGAGAAACGCCAAGAGGAGGTGCCGTCCAGACCGGCGGAGGTGAAGGCGTCGAAGCCCAGCTCGGCAGCGCGGCTGTGGATGTCGTCAGCGATCTTCTTCAGGGACTCGAAGTTGGTGATGTCGGTGACCTCATAGCCGGCTTCCTTCAGCAGCGCCTTGTTCACGATGATACCGTAGGTCTCCAGGCAGTAGCCGATGGAGATGACCTCACCGTCGGCGTTCTTCAGGGCATAATCCTTGGAGGTCAGCTGGTTGTACACGTCGCTGCTGCTCAGGTCGTAGCAGAACTCACCCCAGGTAGCCACGCCGCCCTCGTTGCACTGGAACAGGGTGGGCGCGTCTTCCTTGTCCATCTCGGACACCAGGGTGGACTCATACTCGCCGGAGGCGGCGGTGAGGATCTTGACGGGCACGCCGGTCTTCTCGGTGTAGGTGGCGGCCAGAGCCTTCCACGCGTTGTCGGACTCAGGCTTAAAGTTCAGATAGTACACGCTGCCGGTGGCAGTGTCGCCGCCCTCGTTGGTGTCGTCCTTCTTCTCACCGCAGGCCACCAGAGACAGGGCCATCACGAGAGCAAGAAGCATTGCAAGAAACTTCTTCATGGTAATTACTCCTTTTTTGTTTTTATTTTCACATCACAAGGATGTAAAAAACAGATTATTAGGGTACAAAAAACAAATTATTGGGATGCAGGAAACGGATCCTTAGGATACACAAAATAGATCACAAAGATATACAAAAGTATCATCCGGGCGCGGCCACGCTGCGGCCCTGGCGCAGGGTGGTGGGAAGCAGCTCACAGGCGTGGGAGCCCTTGTGCCGCACCATGTCCAGCAAAATCTCGGCGCTGCGGCGGCCCATTTCCTCCATAGGCTGGCACAGGGTAGTCAGCGGCGGCTCAATATAGGCAGACAATTCTAACCCATCTATCGCTATAACGGAACAGTCCTCGGGGATACGCCTGCCGGCGTCCATCAAAGCCCGCATGGCACCAATGGCCATAGAGTCCGCGATGGCGAAAAGTGCTGTAAAATCAACGTTTTCGGCCATTTTTTCCTGCACGGCTCTGTAGGCGTCCTTCGCGCCGAATCCGCCGGTGGAGATCACCAGTTCCGGGTCCACAGGGATGCCGTGACTCTCCAGCGCCTGCACATAGCCCTCATAGCGCAGCTGGCTGATGGACTGATCGTTGGGACGGGAGATCAGCGCGGCGATGCGCCGGTGCCCGTGGCGGTACAACTCCTCCACCGCCTGCTGTGCGGTGTCACCGTCGGCGATGGACACAGAGGAATACTCGCCCTCGATCAGCGTGCCATAGCGGTTGGAGTAGGAACAGCACACAAAGGGAACGTTCAGCATCGCCAAATCAGCGGGGGTGTAATCAAACCGACCGCCCAGGAACACGATGCCCTGCAGGCGCTTTTCGCGCTCCATGACCGCACCGCATTTGACCTCGTCGTCGCAAGTACCGATCTGCTGCATGACCATTGTAAAACCGGCATCGGTGATGGTGCGTTCAATGGCGCGGATAATGTCGGTGTAGAACGGATTGGACACACCGCGGACTACCAGACCGACAGCGTCGGACTTGGTGCGAACCAGATCGCGGGCACTGTTGTTGGGAATGTAGTTGCTATTCTTGATAGCGGAAAGCACCTTACGCCGGACATCCTCACTGACATCCGGCCGGTCATTCAGCACACGGGAGACGGTACTGACGCTGACGCTGCACTGTTTGGCTATATCCTTGATCGTCATACCTGGGTGTGCCTCCTACTATACCAGATCGAAAGGAACGAAAATCGTCAGAGGAAAGCGAAAACATTACCGGTAACGTTTCCGTTCAGCATAGTTATCCTATCAGTGTTTGCCGCAATTGTCAATTGCTTCGCTGCATTTTTGCCGAAACGCACAGAAAAGGCGGTGGTTTTCTTGTGAAAATCACAAGAAAACCACCGCCCGATTGAACGGGCGGCGGCGAAGTATCGAATGTACGGCGCAAAATGGCTGAATTACCGGCGAAGAAGGGCGCGGCGCGCCCTCCAGTCGGGCAGATAGGCTTCCACCTCGCGGTAGAAGGCGGGGGAGTGGTCGTGGTGGCGAATGTGCGCCAGCTCATGGACCACCACGTATTCAATGGCGGTCTCGGGATAGGCCATCAGGTAGAGGGAGAAGCTGAGACGGTTTTTGCCGGAGCAGCTGCCGAAGTGGGTGCGGGCGGCGGTGATGGTGATACCGGCGGGCTGCACGCCCATGCGCTGGGCCCAGTGGGCCACCAGAGGCGGCAGTGTCTCTTTTGCCTGCTGCCGCCATGCATCCGTCTGTGCCGCAGACGGCTCCGGGTGGGCGGATAGATAGGCCTGCCGTGCTGCCAGATGTTTTTCCAGCCAGCCGCGGTGGTTGTCTACAAAGCGGGCGATGTCCGCATCGGAGGCCCGCAGGGGGGCGCGGACCAGGGCTGCACCCTGTCGCGTGACCTCCAGCGCCAGGGTGCGGCGGCGGGAACGTATCACGGTATAGTCGGTCATTGGCTGTCCTCCGGGATGAAACGCGGGCCGCGGTAGCTGTCGCGGTCCACGATCTCGGACCACATGGCGGCGGGGCGCACCCACAGACCGCCATTATCATACAGGGCGCGGTAGACCACCAGTTCCTCCAGTGTTTCAGAGTGGCGGGCGGTGCCGATGACCTCATATTCATTACCCTTAAAGTGGCGGTAGCGGCCTGGTTTTATCGTTGTCATACTATATACTCTCCTGACAGGTAACAGTTGTGTTGACGATACGAATAGTATATACTATTGGCAGTGATTTGTAAATCGGAGGTGCAAAGATGAAAAACACCACGCTGTGCTATATCGAAAACGAACGGGGCGAATACCTGATGCTGCATCGGGTGAAGAAGCAGAACGACCTGAACCACGACAAGTGGATCGGCGTGGGCGGCAAGTGCGAGGAGGGCGAGAGCCCGGAGGAGTGCGTTTGCCGCGAGACGCTGGAGGAGACGGGCCTGACCCTGACCGACTATCGGTACCGGGGCGTCATCACCTTCGTGTCGGATATCTGGGAGGGGGAATATATGCACCTGTTTACCGCCACCGGCTGGACGGGAACGCTGCGGGAATGCGATGAAGGTGTGCTGGAATGGCTGCACAAGGACGCGCTGGCGGCGCTGCCTCAATGGGAGGGGGACAAGCTGTTTCTGGCGCTGATCCACGAGCCGGACACGCCGTTTTTCTCCATGAAGCTGCAATACGCGGGCGATACGCTGGTGTATGTCGCTCTGAACGGAAAGGAGCTGGCGGTATGATCCTGGTGAGCGCGTGCCTGCTGGGCTGTGCCTGCCGGTATGACGGGCAGAGCAAGCCCAACCCACTGGCGCAGGAGCTGGCGAAGCGCGGCTTGGCGGTGCCGGTGTGTCCGGAGCAGCTGGGAGGATTGCCCACGCCCCGAAACCCCTCCGAGCGCCGGGGGGACCGGGTGGTGATGAACGATGGCCGGGACGTGACGGCGGAGTACCGCCAGGGCGCGGAGGAGACGCTGCGCCTGGCGCGGCTGTACGGCTGTACCGCCGCCGTGCTGAAGGAGCGAAGCCCCTCCTGCGGCTGCGGGCGCATCTATGACGGCACGTTCACCGGAACGCTGACGGACGGCGACGGCGTCACGGCGGCGCTGCTGAAAGCCCACGGCATCCCGATGTACGGCGAGAGCGAATTGGAGAAGCTGCTGTGAGCCGTCTCTCCCATTTTATTTTCCGCCAAAGGCGCACAAATTTTGAATTTACATTTGGCAGAAAAGCAGGTATAATACGACCAGTAGCATTGATATGTGCGGCGACGGGAGCTCCCGTCATTCCGTGGGTACCCACGGAATGATGCCGCCTGTATGCTATGGGAGAATAAAAGGAGGCGTGTACAATGAAGAAGCGCGTAGTGGGTATATTTTTTGCGTTGGTGCTGTGTTTGGCGATGGTGCCCATTTCTGCTTTTGCAGAGCAAAAGACAACCATTAGAACTGTTGATCAGCTTTTACAATTTGCAAAAGCGGTGGACAATGGCGAATATGATGACAAAACAGATGCGGTTGTATCTCTTGAAGCGGATTTGGATTTGAAGGATGTAAAAACATGGACGCCGATTGGCAGCGCCGACAACGACGCTAACGTTCCGCATTTTTTCAGCGGAAAATTTTACGGCAACGGACATACGATTTCTAATTTGGACTTTTCCGATGCCTATGGCATGATTGAATATGAATCATATGGCTTTTTCGGATATATTGAGAACGCCGAGATTTCCGGTCTTACTGTACAGGGCTCTGTAAATGCTACTGGTTCAAGGAAATACTCTGATTTTGGCTCCATTGTCGGTGCATCTATCAAGAGTACGATTCGTGATTGTGTATCTGATATATCATTCACTAACAGTGACAATTATCTCTACGGTTCTATTGGCCTATGTGGGTTTGCTATGGACTCCACCTTTGAGCACTGCCAAAGCAAAGGCAGCATTAGTGTCACTCGAACTGATAATGACGGTGCCAGTCTAAACGTTGGTGGTATTGTTGGTTATGCTGGTGGTACTTCTGAAATCCGCTACTGTTTCAACACAGCTGACATAGAGGTTCGCGCCAACAGCATCGGCGGTATTGCCGGCTCTCTGGGCAGTGGTAATCCGTCCATAACAAATTGCTATTCCATCGGCAAATTGACGGTTCTCGGCAAACCTTCTGGCGGTAATACGGGCGGCATTGTGGGCTACATCCACGGTGATACCCCTATCAAGAACTGTTATTTTGCTGGTGAAATTGATTTGACCAATTATGGTGTCACCACACCGCCATATAACCGTCTCGGCGGACTTGTTGGTAAGGTTGAATCCGGCACCCCTGTTTTTAAGAACAACTACTATACCGAAACTGCAAACGTTGATTCCTGCGCCACCAATGGTACTATCGCTGGCACCGCAGAATCCATCGATTTCATGAAAACCAAGGAATTTTACGACAAGCTCACCCAGAACGGCGGCGACTACCGCTTCAACCCGAATGGCACACCGCTTCTGCCGGAGCACAAGTATCCGACAGTAGAGGAAACGCCGCGTTACTACTACAGCTCTGCGACTACCGCGAAGGACGAGGGCAAGACCGGCTCCCCCAAGACCATAGATGCGGGCGTGGGAATGTACGCCGTGAGTGCGGCACTGTCTCTGACCGGGATGGTATATGTGAGTAAGAAGAAATCTTGAGAACGCAAAAAAGAAATCCCGAAAGGGATTTCTTTTTTGTCGGGGGACGAAGCCCCACGCCAGCGTGAGCGCTGGCTCGCAATGACAGGGAAGGGACGTCGTACCCCAAGGGCATTTGTTCCATGCGCTCCACGGCAGGACACCGGCCCCTACAAACGAAAGGACAGCGCCCCATGCGGGGCGCTGTCCTTCTATATGAGGGTGTTACCACTCCAGATTCTTTTCCGTCTCCTTGCTGAACACGTGGGCCACGTTGCCGCCGAAGATCATGTTGACCTCGCTGCCCATGGGGAAGT
>OGOV01001442.1_pt1 | contig 20874 bp, 15 predicted proteins | sample 1552711 | NCBI WGS metagenome assembly OGOV01 (sample SAMEA2580216, study PRJEB22360) | human gut metagenome | biome: human gut; feature: human-associated habitat; material: faeces | place: Denmark | collected 2008/2010 | reverse complement strand
AAGGCTCGAGACCCACGCACTGGATCAGTTGCGCAAAGGCTGGCTTCAAGAATCATCGGGAGAATAGAGCGTGCCGCCTGCGGGCGGCGTATATATCCTCTTTTACAATGGGATAGGGGATGGTATACTGAATTCGTAAAATTGAAAAGCGGGAAGGTGCAAAATGAAATGAAGATCCGTAAGGCAAACGCGAAAAAATAGATTCCATAAGCGAGTGACCTGAAAAGGACACCACCGAGAAAAGGAAGCCTCTATGAAAAAAGCATTGGCAGTACGGGAGCAGCAATGGTATCAGACGATCACGGCATGCTGCCTTCTGTGAGTGCTAAATTGATTCGAAGGAAAGTATGTGAGAAGAATTCTGTGTTCTGTTGCGTTCTTGCGGTCGAAATGTTGCAGGATGGCAAGCCTACACTGATTTACGCAATAGTTTGCAAGAAACCTGAAGAAAATTTTGCAAAAGAGAACTTTATGGGACATTACTTCTGCTAAAATGACCTTAGAAGAAACAAAAAGAAACTTCTGAGGAGGACAAAACAATGTCAAACGGTGATTATGGTTACTTCGGCAAAGGCGATACGGGCTATGCCCAGTACATGACGGCGTTCAACCGCAACTTCGGCGGCTCGTCCGGCGGCGGTGGTGGTGGCGGAAACCACAACAACAATGGCGGTGGCGGCGGGGACGGCAGCGGGTGCGGCTGCCTGATCGCTATTGCAGTGGTCGTGGTGCTGATCCTGATCGTCTTGGGTGGCTGAATCAATCCCTGCAGGTGAAACACAGGTTTTCCCTGTGGGGATTTTTTGAATCCGCTTGTAGAAAGCAACGGTCTATGGTAGAATGAAATCAAAGAAAAACAGGAGGGCTTACACATGGTTTTACTGGTTGTGGATACACAGAAAGGTATCGTGGATGAACGCCTGTATGCGTTTGAAACGTTTGTCAGCAACATCAAGGAGCTGATCCGGACTGCCCGCGAACAGGGAATCGAGGTCGTCTATGTCCAGCATGACGATGGGCCCGGTACAGGCTTTTCCATCGGGGACGATGAATTTGAGGTCTATTCCGGGTTTGCACCGCTGCTGACTGAAAAACGGTTCGTCAAAACCGTATGCAGTGCGTTCAAAAAAGAAAGCGGTCTGCTGGAATATCTGACGGAAAAGGGCGAAATAGATGTGATGGTCTGCGGCATCATGACCGACTTCTGCATCAATGCAACGGTGGAGGCGGGCTTTGAGCATGGCCTGCACATGATCGTTCCTGCCTATGCAAATTCCACGCAGGACAACGAGTATATGACAGGGGAGCAGAGCTACCACTATTACAATGAATTCCTCTGGCCGGACCGCTATGCCGATTGTGTGCCCATGGACAAGGCGCTGGAGCTGCTCAAAAAGTGAGGTGTTTACAATGATTTCTGAAAAAGTAAAAAATCAGATTCAAGTGGTGCAGGGTGATATTACCAAACTGGACTGTGACGGCATCGTGAATGCGGCCAATCGCAGTCTGCTGGGTGGCGGCGGTGTGGATGGTGCCATCCACCGGGCAGCAGGGCCGGAACTGCTGGCTGAGTGCCGCACGCTGCACGGCTGCCGCACCGGCGAAGCGAAGATCACCAAGGGCTACCGGCTGAAGGCAAAGTATATCATCCATACGGTGGGCCCCATCTACTCCGGCACCCCGGAGGACGCCGTGCGGTTGGCAGACTGCTACCGCAATTCGCTGGAGCTGGCAAAGACCTACGACATCCACAGCATCGCCTTCCCGGCAATTTCTACGGGCGTGTATGGCTATCCGCTGGATGCCGCCACCCCAATTGCGGTGGATACAGTGGCTGATTGGCTGCAAAGCCACGCCGACTACGATATGAAGGGCATCTTCTGCTGCTTTGATGCCCGGACGAAGCAGGCGTATCAGACAAAAATGGAGTAAACATTGAAATACAGAGAGATCGCGGACGGCATTTTTCTTGACCGCCCCAACCGTTTTATCGCCCATGTAAACGTGAACGGTGTGGTGGAAACCGTCCATGTCAAAAACACCGGGCGGTGCAAGGAACTGCTGCTGCCCGGTGCGGCGGTGCGTCTGGAAGTGTCGGACAACCCGAAACGCAAGACAAAATACGACCTTGTGGCAGTACACAAGCAGGAACTTGGCTGGGTCAACATGGACAGTCAGGCACCCAACAAGGTGGTAGGAGAATGGCTTTCAAAGCAGGAGTTTGACCTTGTCAGGCCGGAGTTTGCATACGGAAAATCCCGCATTGATTTTTACATGGAAAAGGGCGAACAGAAATACCTGCTGGAAGTCAAAGGCTGCACACTGGAAGTGGGCGGCATCGGTTATTTCCCGGATGCACCCACCGAACGGGGCGTGAAGCACTTGCACGAGCTAGCCCAGGCACAGCGGGCAGGGTATCGGTGCGCAGTAGCCTTTGTGATCCAGATGGAAGGCATCACCGAGGTGAGGCCGAATGTTGGCACGCAGCCGGAGTTTGGCACAGCGCTGGCCGAAGCGAAAGCCGCAGGCGTGAGGGTGCTGTTCCTGCTCTGCCATGTCGGGCGGGACAGTCTGGAAATCGTGGAGCAGCGGGAAGCGTGAAAAAGGGCGGAAATGAAAGAACACTCTATTCGTATTTGTTGAATGCCAACGGCGTTTGATTTGTTGCGTTGAATCGTGAAAAATTCTGTCTGTGGAAAATGTAGAAAATCTAATGTTTTTGTGTTGCAAAGTAAGACATATTGATATCTTTCAAATGAATTTGTGAGTAAATGTGCACGAAATTGACGAAAAATACATTCTCGTGAGTTTGCTTGCTTAAAAATCGCTTCGATGCGACGGCAAAAAAGACTTGACGGAAGAAAAACTCTATGGTAATTTATGAATAAATTCGACTTTAATAAAGTGAAGTTGGATTTGAACCGTCATGCGCTACTTTGGCATGAAAAGAAGAAAGCATCTTTACCACAGGGAGGATTGAATGCAAAACCCAGTTCCTCCGCCCAAACCGCTGCGTAGCAGTAGAAAGGACGACCGAATATGAGTTATGACAAAGTGCAAGTTGGCAACAGAATCCGTGGCAGCCGTCTCGAAAAGGGCTGGACGCAAGAACAGCTTGCGGCTGAAGCTGAAATTTCTGTGCAGCAGCTTCGTGCGTTGGAAAAGGGGCGGCGTACGAGCTGTTCCGGCAGAACCTTGAGCGCAGGATGTGACACCGTCGGCGCTGCACAGACCCAAGCTGTATTTAAAAAACTGAGGATCGTACCGGAAGAACAACAAAACACCCGCCTGCGTATTGTGTGCAAAGCACAGTACATGGGCGGGTGTGGTTTTGTTGTGGTTTGTTCGCACTGTCAGAACAGGTCGAAACATAATTTTTGTGGAGTTCCGTCCAGCAGATACCGGATATAGAGACGGTCGTTTTCCGCTTCTGCCTGCACCTGCGTGGCGTGCTCAAAGAGGGTGCGCAGACGGCGGTACTCTGCCCGCTGCGCATCCGTGTAGTGAGACGGCATATCCGAGGTAAGGAACACATTGCCCAGCAGGGCATTGACCGTGGCAAGGGTGCGTTTTTGCTCTGCCGTCAACTTGCAGTTTTCCTCCCGGAGGAAGAACACATCCGGGTCGCTGCCATAGGCACGGCCATTGAGCTGCCGCCGGAATAGTGTGTTGTTGATGGCCTGCTTTGTGGACACCCGCTCCCGGTGGAACAGGCGCATATACCACACATCGTCCCAGTCCAGCCCTACGTCACAGCTGACACGGCAGTAATCCACCAGCCCGAAAGCCGGCATCACCGGTACGCCGCAGCCGAGAATCTGCTTTTGCCCGCACCATGTGCGCAAAAGCTCCATAGCACGGTACATCCGGGCTGCCCGGCTCTCGTGGGCGTTGCCAAAGGGGGCAGCGCCGTACAGAAAATCCAGCTTGACAAGGTCGAAGCCCCAGTCGTTCAGCACCCGGTCAAACACCCGGCGCAGATAGTCCAGCACGGCCGGGTTGTCGAGATCCAGCGCATAAAAGCTGCTCCAGTTGCAACCGCAGCACCACGGCGCACCGTCCACTTTCAGCAGCCAGTCCGGGTGCTGCCGGAAAAGGGCAGAGTCCTTTTCGCACACAAAGGGCGCAAGCCATAGCCCAGCCTGAAAGCCACTGGCGTGGATCTCCTCCACCATGCCTTTCAGCCCGTGGGGGAATTTCTGTGCATCCGTTTCCAGCCAGTCGCCCACCTTGGGCTCCCAGCCATCGTCGATCTGGAACAGGTCTCCCGGGCAAAGCAGGCTGTGGCATCCGGTCAGGTCCTCCCGGATGGTATCCTCGGTGATGTCCTGATAGCGGTTGTACCAACTGGAATAGCCTGCCAGTTTCTTTTCAGTCCGGGGCTTGATGCCCATAGCCTGAAACCAGCCGTCGAACACCTCGGTCTCGCCGCCCTCGGCAAAAAACAGGTCAAGGAGTGGGAAACTGCCGCCGGGATGCTCCACCCCGGCGCAGTCACGCTCCAGCGTCAGCAGGGCTTTGCCGCTGTCGTAGCGGAGGATGGTGTAGCCCGGCTTCTCGTCCAGCGATGCCACCAGCCGGAACTGTGTGCCCTTGCGGAAATAGCAGTAAGAAAAGCCGTGGCTCTGCCCCTTTTGATGCCCATAAGGCGCAAAATGATAATCGCCGTAGCGGTCAAAGGCATATTTTTTGCGCAGAAAGCCGGGGATGTGGTCGGTGCCGCGCAGCTTGCCGTTCCGGTCCAGCTCCGGGCTGTAGGTCCATGTCTGGTAGCCGTTCATGAACAGACGCTCGTCTGCTTCCATCGTCCACGGCATCTCGGCACGCACCGCCTTCAGCGTCCCGGCGGGCAGGTCTGCCGTCAGATGCAGCGCACCGCCATTCTCCGTGACCGTGCAGTTGCCTGTCTGTACGCCGCCGGAAGTTTCCGCGTACCAGTGCAGCGTTTTAGTCATGGTGCGCTTCCTCCCCGTGGAGCTGTGCGCTGATCTCGGCAGCGCGGGCATCGGTCAGAACAAACTTGCGGCGGAACAGCACCAGCGCACCAGCCAGCACCAGCATGGGCAGAACGGTCATCATCAGGCGCAGACCCAGCAGGGTTCCGGCACTCTGTACTGCCACCGGGCCGGTCTCCTCCGTGTTGCCCACAAGACCGATGAGGTCCAGCCCGATGCCGGTCAGGAATACCGCCACACCGGAGGCAGCCTTGACCACAAAGGTCTGCATGGAAAAGATAACGCTCTCTTCCCGGCGTCCGGTCTTGAGCTGACCGTAATCCACGCTGTTGGAAAGGAACAGGGTGGTCAGCACGGTCAGCATTCCGTTGCAGGCGAACACCACCACGCCCGGAATGCACAGCAGGGCAAGGCTGTGGGACAGCCCGGTCAGGCAGAACACCAGCAGCGTGCCGTAGCCGCACAGTGCCAGCACAAGGCTCAGGTGAAATACCTGCGTGCTGCTGAGCTTTTTGCGCAGCAAGGGGTAAAGCACCATCATGCCAAGGAGCTGCGCCGCACCGCCCACGGTGGAAAACAGGGTGTAGGTGGCTTTCCAGCCTGCACCGCCAAGGTCGTATTTGAAGAAATAGATGATGAAGTTGGAGGTAAGGTACAGCGCCGAGTTGATCAGCACGATGCTGCCCACCACTACCATAGCCTGATCGTTGCGGAACAGGGCGGAGAACATCTCCTTTACGGTGGCGGTCTTCATCTCACTGGGGGTGGTTTCTTTCATGGAAATGCAGCACACCAGCTCTGTCACTGCAAAAATTGCCGCTACGATCAATGCCACCCAGCGGAAGCCAGCGCGCTCGCTGTCGCCGCCAAGGGCTCCCACCAGCAGCATGGTGAACATGGCGATGAGGGCAGAGCCAACGCCTGCACAGGTGCGCCCCACCATGGAGAGGTTCTCCCGGTCTTTTGGGGTGCGGGTCACGGCCGGGATCATGGACCAGTAGGGGATATCCATCATGGTATAGGTGACGCCCCACAGGATGTATACCACGCTGAAATAGACCATCAACGCCGCTTCGTCCAGCACCGGGGCGGCAAACAGGGCGTAGAGCACCAGCGCATTGAGCAGCGTGCCGGAAAAGATCCACGGACGGAAACGTCCCCAGCGGGTGCGGGTCTTTGCCACCAGAACTCCCATAAAGGGGTCGTTGAAGGCATCAAAGAACCGAGCCGCCATGAGCACGATGCCCACAAAGCTGGCCGAAAGCCCCAGCACATCCTGATAATAATACATGACGTAAGAAGCCGACAGGGCATATACCATATCCTTGCCCACGGCACCAATACCAAATGCGGTTTTCTGTTTCAGGGTCAGTTCCATACAGCGTCCTCCTTTTCAATGGTGAACCGCAGCACAACGGGCTGGGTCTGCGGTGCAGAAACGGTCAGCAGGGCTTCTCCGGTAGTGCCCACGGTGCGCAGATAGGTTCCGGTCATGCCGCCCTCGGCAACGGCGGTCTGCGGGCCCACAAGGGCGGCGCTGCCTTCCACCGCAAACTGCACCGGGAACTGTGCGTAGGGGGCTGGGGTGCCGTTCTCGTCCAGAATGCGCACCCGGACAGCCGCCATATCGTAAGTGTCTTTTTCCCGAAGAGCCGTCCGGCTGACCTTGACTTCCAAGTGCAGCTTTGCACTGGGGCAAAGGGTCACGCTGCGCACCACGTTGCCGTCCTGCACGGCATCGAACCGCCATCGGGTAGCCTCGCCGCCCCAGTTACCCACATATTTGCCGTAAAGCGCCACGCCATCTGCAAAGCTCATTTTGTAGCGCAGCATACACCAGCCGAATTTGACCTTGTAGGCCAGCGGCAGTCCCGCCAAGCCGTATTTTCCGGCGGCCAGCAAGCAGTCCCGCACAGCGGCTGCCTTGGCGGGGGAAAAGTGCTCCTGCGTTTCCAGCAGCTCGCCAATGGTATCGTCCATCACAAAGGGAGGGTGGGGCAGCGCCGTCCACTCGCTTTGGCGCAGGGCGGTGACGAACACATCGTTTTTGTAAAGCCTTACCTGTTGGGCATTGCTGAAAACATAGGCCGTGCCCAGCTGCCCGGCGGGGTTATCGCCGATGTCCATGGAGGAGCTGACCACCAGCACCGGGTCAGTATCGCCCTGACTGGCATAGACCGCTGCCGCCAATTTGGGGTTGCGGAAGCTGTCCAGCACGCCGTGGTAGCAGATGCGGTCGCCAGAGCCGAAATCCTTGTGGGTCTGGTAGTCGAACATACACCAGCCAAAGCACCCGGCGTGCTCTCCGCTGGCATAGGCGGCGTTCTGCACCCGGACGTGCCGCAGGGCGTGTTCCTGCCGATGAGGGCCATCGTCAAAGGCTTTGGTGGGGTACATGTGACCGTTGCACTCCGAGATGAGCAGCGCCTTGCCCATATCCGGGGTCACGTCCTTTTTGGGCTTTGCGCCGGGCGTTACGCCGTTGTGGGAAAAATCGTTGTAGGCGTAGACATCCTCCAGCAGATGGCTCTTTTCCAGATACCGCACACCGGAGGTGGCGCGGCTGGGGTCCAGCTGATGGGCGATTTTGTTGGTGCGGGTGTAGAAGGCATCGTCGTCCACGCTTTCGTTGATGCGCACACCCCACAGGATGATGCTGGGGTGGCTGCGGTTTTGCAAGATCATCTCTTGTAACATCGTACAGGCGGCGTCCTTCCAGTTGTCGTCCCCGATGTGCTGCCAGCCCGGCAGTTCGGTGAACACCAGCAGACCCCGCCGGTCGCACTCGTCCAGAAAATATGGACTTTGGGGGTAGTGGCTGGTGCGCACGGCGGTGCAGTGCAGTTCCTCCTGCAAAATGCGGGCATCCTCCCGCTGCAGGCTTTCCGGTGCGGCGTAGCCGATGTAAGGGTAGCTCTGGTGTCGGTTCAACCCCCGCAGAAAGGTCTTTTTGCCGTTGAGGTAAAAGCCATCCGCCCGGAACTCTGCGGTGCGGAAGCCAAACGTCACCTGTTTGCGGTCGATGGGTTGTCCGGCTGCGTTCAAAAGCTCTGCCACGGCATGATGCAAAACCGGGTGCTCGGTATCCCACGGCTGTGCGTCCGGGACGGAAAACTGCATCTTCCCGGTTTCTGCCGCCTGTGCGGTCTGCTCTGCCAGCAGGGTGCCGTCTGCGGTTTCCAGCCGGATGCGGACCGCCACGGCTGCGGGTGTGAGCTCTGCCGTCCACTGCACCACGGCATCATGCAGGGTGGGCGTGTAGACGAACAGATCGGTCAGGCGGCTCTCTGCCGTAGCTTCCAGCCAGACCTCCCGGTACAGCCCGCCGTAGGTCAGGTAGTCGATGACAAAGCCAAAGGGCGGGATAGCCGGGTCTTCCCGGGTGTCCAACTGTACGGTCAGCAGGTTTTCACCCTCCCGGTCCACAAGGTCTGTGATCTCCACCGCAAAGCCGGTATAGCCGCCCCGGTGCTGCCCGGCAACCCTGCCGTTGACCCGCACCACCGCCTGATGAGCAGCTCCGTCAAAGCGGAGGAACAGCCGGGGCGCAGCCTGTACCGGCGGCACCCGGAACCGTTTGCGGTAGCCGCAGACCATCTCGTAATCGGCCGGAGAGGCATAGTGCAGCGGCACCTCCCGGCAGGTATGGGGCAAGCGGACGGCTTGCTGTTTTGGCACCGGCAGCCCCTTGCCAAAGGCTTCGGTCCAGTGGTGGGTAAACTCCCAATCATCGCAAAAACTGTGTTTCATCGCGGCAGCACTCCTTCCAGTAGAATCGAGATCATTTCCTCCAGTACAGCCACATACTGCACCCCGCTTTCTGCCAGACTGCGGTCTGCCAGAAAGCTCTCGATGGATGCGGTGATCATCTGCCGCAGCACCGGCAGGGACACCGGACGCATGACCCCCTCTGCCACAGCCTGTTCCAGCAGCGCCATGGTGGGTTCCCACCCGTTTTCCAATTGACTGCGCACCCGCGCCGCCACCACCGGGTATTTCTCGTCCAGCTCCTTCATCTGCCGCAGGTCCAGCGCGGCGTATTCTGTCGGCATGGCAATGATGACCGCCCGCAGCTTTTCCTGCAAAGTACCGCTGCCTGCCAGAATTTCCTGCTTGCAGCGGTGGATGTCCGCAAAGGCGTGGTCTACCATGTCCAGCAGAAGGGCCTCCTTGGAGGGGTAAACGGTGTAGATGGTTTTTTTGCTGATATGCAGCGGCTCTGCCACCTGCTGCATGGTGAAATGCAGCCCCTGTTGACGGAATAACTGCATGGCCTGTGTGCGCACAAGGGCGCTGAGATCCTCCTGCATGAGCATCCTCCTTCTGGAAACCGAAGTTTTCTTTCCGGTTTCCATTCTAGTACGGAAACCTACGCAAATCAAGTGGTTTCCGCATTTTCTGCGTTTTGGCGAAGAATCAGAGAAAAATTGCAGCAAAGTGACAGTCATTCGCCCGTCTGGTTTTCAGGCGGGTATTTTCTTTTGCCGGAATATGGTGTTTCTACTTTTATCGTGGTACAATATCTTAAAGACTTTTTGATTTTTGGAGGGAGCAGCTATGATCGATCATGCAAAGCTGGAGCCTGTTTTGCGCGGATACCAGGCCTATTTTTCGCAGCACTGGCTTCATGGAGAAGATTTCAAATGGGAAGCTGCACAACAATTCCACGACCACTGGAATATTGACGCGGCAGATTTTGGCGGAATGTTCAAGGAAGCCACTGCAAAGGTCTTTTCGCTTCTGGATACCGGCTATGCCTATCCCCGTGCGATGATCCTAGATTTCGCAGCAGCAGACTGTGAAGCCACCCGCACTATGTTCCGTAGTCTGTTTGATGAATCCATCGGGCTTTCTCAGCGCATCGCCGCATTTCAAGCTGCTGCCGAATCCCTGCGCATAAAATACAACGACGGCAGCTGGAACAACCACTACCAGAACACCAGTGCTATCAGCGTCTATCTGTGGCTTCAGTTCCCGGATAAATATTATGCCTATCGGTATGCCGTATCCCGTGATATCGCAAAAGAATTAAACTTTGACGCACCACCCAAACGGGATGGTTCCATCGACTCTCTGCTGAATAGCTATCGTCTTTATGATGAACTGCGGGCAGCGCTGAGCCAAAATACTGCCGTCACCCAGATGATCCGCAGCGCCATTGATGCAGCCCCTTCCGGGAAATACTGGCCCGACACACACTGGAATATTGCTGCCATTGATCTGGGCTTTTATCTGAGCCGCTATTATCTTCAGGAACAGACAGTCGCTCAGAAGGAATCCGAGTGGTTTCCCAGCAAAGCAGACTATGATCCGGGCATTACTACAGAGCAGTGGATCAGTCTGCTGAACAACCCGTCTGTCTTTACACAGAATGCGCTCCGCATTATGAAATGCATGCTGGATTATGGTGGTCAAGCCACCTGCAAGCAGCTTGCGATCAAGTACGGTGAAGCTGCCGGCTTCTACAATATGGGTTCTTCCAGCCTTGCACGAAGGGTCGTTGAAAAGACAAATTGTCCCCTCATGCCGCGCGACAGCGAAAACTCCCGCTGGTGGCCTGTTCTGTATACCGGCAAAAGCGCAGATTCCAAAGAAGACGGCTCTTATATTTGGCGTTTGCGGGATGAGCTTATTCAAGCCCTGAAAAAAACTGACCTTTCTCATATTCCCCTTTATGCCGTTTCTTCTGAAAAAGACTCTACTTCTCCCCGCCATTACTGGTGGCTGACCGCAAGTCCAAAAATCTGGCAGTTTTCCGATCTCAAAGTCGGTGAAGAACAATCGTATACATTATACAACGAAAGCGGTCATAAGCGGCGGATCTTTCAGAACATTCTGGATGCTAAGGCAGGTGATCCCGTCATCTGCTACGAGGCCAATCCCGTTAAAAAAGTAGTTGCTCTTGCAAAGATCACACAAGAAAATAACGGAAAAGAACTTTATTTTGAAAAGATCGAAAATCTAATATCCCCCATTGAATACTCCACTCTGAAAGATTGTCCGGAACTGGAAAAGATGGAGTTTTTTGTACAACAGAATGGAAGCCTGTTCAAGCTTTCGGAAGGGGAATACAACTTTATTCTGGACCTCATCCGGGAAGAAAATCCAGCACCTGTCCGTTCGATAGCATCGAACGCTTATACAAAATCAGATTTTCTGAGCAGCGTATTTCTGAGCGAACCGCGCTATGACGTTTTGGTCTCTCTACTGCGCCGCAAAAAGAACGTTATTCTGCAAGGCGCACCCGGCGTTGGAAAGACCTACGCCGCCAAACGGCTGGCGTACTCCATGATGGGCCAAGCCGATTCTTCCCGGGTGGAGTTCGTACAGTTCCATCAGAATTACTCTTACGAGGATTTCATGCTGGGCTACCGGCCGGATGGCTCCGGCTTCAAACTGACCGAGGGTGTATTTTACCGCTTCTGCCAGAAGGCTTCCAACGACCCTGACCGGGAGTATTTTTTCCTCATCGATGAGATCAACCGGGGCAACCTGAGCAAGATCTTCGGCGAGCTGATGATGCTGATTGAAAGCGACCACCGGGGTGAAAAGATCACGCTGGCCTATAATGGGATGCCCTTCTATGTCCCGGAAAATCTCTACATCATTGGCATGATGAATACTGCCGACCGGAGTCTCGCTATGATCGACTATGCGTTGCGCAGACGGTTCAGTTTCTTTGAAATGGAACCGGCGTTCACCTCCGAGGGATTCCAGAACTATCAATCTGCGCTTGACAACGAAACCTTCAATGCTCTGGTGGAACAGGTCAAGGCATTGAACCGGGAGATCACTGCAGATGCCTCCCTTGGTTCCGGCTTCCGTATTGGTCACAGCTACTTCTGTCTGGCCGACCCTGCCGCCTGCACCGCTGATTGGATGCGCTCTGTGGTGGAATTTGACCTTCTCCCTACGCTGGCAGAATACTGGTTCGATGCGCCCGACAAGCTGCATCGTTGGGAAGAAAATCTGCGTGGTGTTTTCAATGACGACTGACAAAGGGATCTTTATCCAGAACATCTACTATATGCTCTCCTACGCCTATCAGGTGCTGCAGCAGCAGGATTATCAGTGCATTGCCTCGGAAAAGTTTGAGCACATCGACGATTTGTTTGCCGCTATCCTTGCAAAGGGCGTTTCCCGGCAGCTGAAGCAGGGGCTCTATCGAGAATATGTTTCCCGAAGCGAGACCCGGTCAGTTTTGCGTGGAAAGCTGGATCTTCCGCAGACCATTAAGACCCGCATCCAGCACAAGCCGCAAGTCGCCTGTACCTTTGACGAGCTTTCGGAAGACAACCTGTATAACCAGATCCTGAAAACCACCCTGCAAGTGCTGCTTCGGGACGAGAATGTTTCTGCTGCGCGCAAAGTGGAATTGAAGAAAGTGCTTCTGTTTCTGGACACGGTTTCTGTACTGCTTCCCTCTCAAATCCCATGGAAGCAGTTACATTATCAGCGGAGCAATCAAAATTACGAGATGCTACTGAATCTCTGCTATTTCGTGCTGCACGATATGCTGCAGACCACCGAAAACGGCAGCTATAAAATGACAGCATTTTCGGATGAACGCATGGCAAAACTGTACGAACGCTTTATTCTGGAATATTACCGAAAGCACCACACCTATCTTACCGAAGTTAAAGCTGCACAGGTCAAATGGGATCTTGTAGGAGAGCACGATGCTGCCATGCTGCGTTTTCTCCCCGCCATGCAAACCGATATTTTTCTGCGTTTCCATGAAAAAATTCTGATTTTGGATGCCAAGTATTACAGCCAGACATTGCAACAGCAGTTCCATAAAGAGACCTTGCATTCTGCCAACCTCTACCAGATCTACACCTACGTTAAAAATCAGGATGCTGCCCATACTGGAAACGTTTCCGGGCTGCTGGTCTACGCCAAAACGCAGGAAGCCATCACGCCGAATTGTCTCTTCAACTTAGGCGGCAACCAGATCGGTGCACGCACCTTGGATCTCAATCAGGATTTCCGGCAGATCACCGCACAACTGGATGGAATTGCCCAGCAATTTTTCGGGAAGCATCCGCTTTGATCTTTTCCATGTCGATTTACCCGCTTTCACACCCGCCCGTCTGTTTTTTCAAACTTTCTCCTCCTAAGTGTCCGAAGGAAAAAGAGGATGCGATTGTGGAGGCATTGCGGCATTTTCAGATGATTTGATACGCAATCACCCCAGAGAGAATAGCCTCTTGTGCGTTCTCTCTGGGGTGATTTTTGCGTTATGCTACTTCCGGGTAGCGCATATATACATACTCGTAGATTTTCTTCTGGTAGGTCTGGATATCGCTTACATCATAGCTATTGGGAAGTTCTTGCCAAAGGGTATTGCGAATCAGGTTATCCACAATCGCCTTAGTTTCCTGCTTGTCCGTCCAATGGTCGAGTTTGGCAATCTGCTGTTTGATTTTTGTCAACAAGTCCACAGACACCTTCTTGATCGTTTCAATTTCCTGCTTCGTGAGGTTCTCCGAAAACAGCAAATCGTACACTGAAAGTTCCTCATCGCTGGAAAAGCCCTCACGCACATAGCGCTGCTGCTCCGTGTCCAGTGAATTTGCAAGTTCCATCAGATCCATGAAGGTTTTCTCAATGGTTGCCCGGTTCTGCTCTGCATTGTAGGCATCGATGATCTCCTGATAGCGGTCATAATAATCAATGCGCTGCGGGTTTGCAAACAACATTTTCGCCAGCTGCTGGTTTACCAGTTCATCCAGATCGCGCAGCAAAAGGTTCTTCCGCCGGGTGTGGGCGAACTCCCGACTCAACAGGTCAAAGTCAATTTTGCTGATGTCAAACTGCCGGGATGGTACAGCCTCCTGATCCGGCTTTTCCACATGGATGTACTCGTTGACGATGCCGTTGATCTGCACCATCAGGTCGGTATTATCCGCGTGTTTTCGCTTCTGCTGCAAGCCCTCGTAGATGGCGAGAATTGCGTTTTTCCGGGCGCGCACGGCATCGTCCACATCGTCACGGTCTGCGTAGCGGAACAGCCGCGCCAGTTCAGACGCATAGGTCTGGAAGGTTTTCTTGGTTTCCAACGTCTCGCACATCGCGTTGACTGCATCCTGTACAAGGCTCATCTTTCCAAAGTCCTGTGCGTCCACCAATTCCTGCAGCCGGAACCCGTGTTCTGCCAGAAAGCCGTCCGTTTTTCCGATGACCGTGCGGATGCGCTGAATCAGCTCCGTTTTGTCCACCGTTGGGTCAATGCCCGCCGGGCTGTTCTTGCTGACCGTATAATCTGCCAGAGCCTTGCGCAGCGCCTTTACGATACCAATATAGTCCACGATCAGGCCGTTGCTCTTGCCCTCCGAAACACGGTTTGCACGAGCAATAGTCTGCATCAGGGTATGGGCTTTCAACGGCTTGTCCAGATACAGACAGGACAGACACTTTACATCAAAGCCCGTCAGCCACATGGCACAGACGAACACCACCCGGAACGGATTCTTGCTGTCCTTGAATTCTTTATCCAGCTCCCGCTTTTCCATTTTGGCACGGTGCGGCAGAATATCCAGCCCCCACTTTTTGAAGGTCTGCACCTCGTTCTGCTCCTGACTGATCACCACTGCCATTTCGGTTTCTTTCATCCATGCCAGTTTACGGGCAAGCTCCTGTGCTTCCTGCTGGGTCACTGTGCCCTGCCGGGCTTCCAGTTCCCTGATCTTTGCCCGCCAGTATTCCTGCACATAGTTGTACATCCGCACACAGGTAACCTTATTCAGACAGACGAACATCGCCTTGCCGCTGGTCCAAAGGTCAGAGTAATGCTCCACAAAGTCCTTTGCAATGGAACGCAGCCGTTCATCTGCGGTGAGAATATGGATCTCCTTTGCAAACTCGCGTTCCAGCTTTTCCTCCTGCGAAGGATCAAGGTCGGCTGCTTCAATGGCATCCAGAATCCGCCCGGTGATCTCCGGCTTGTCCAACTGGGCGATCTTATCCGCACGGTTCTCATAGTACAGCGGCACCGTTGCGCCGTCCTCCACCGCCCGCTTGAAATCATACACCGACAGATACCCGCCAAAGGTGCGCTCGGTAATATGGTCATCTGCCAGAAGCGGCGTACCGGTAAAGCCGATGCGGGACGCCGTGGGCAGCAGGTGCATCATGTTGTCTGCAAAAATGCCGTACTGGCTACGGTGGGCTTCATCCGACAAAATCAGAATGTCGTGATCCGGGTAGATGGGCGGCTCCTTGGGCAGATTGAACTTCTGGATCAGGGTAAACACAAAGCTGGGGTTGCCCTGCAGCTTTTTTACAAGGTCTGTACCGCTGGATGCAATGAACTGTGAAGCCTTTGTCTTGCCCAGCAGACCGCAGTTTTCAAAGGTATCGCTGATCTGCCGGTTCAGCTCGTCACGGTCGGTCAGTACCACAATGGTGGGCGAGCCTGCAAACTTGCGCCGGATCTTCTGCGCCAGAAAGACCATGGAGTAGCTTTTGCCTGACCCCTGCGTGTGCCAGAACACACCCAGCCTGCCGTCTTTTAACTTGCGGTTCTCGTAAGCACTGACGGCCTCGTTGACGCCGAGATACTGGTGGTTGCGGGCCAGAATCTTGGTGGTGCGCCCACCGGAATGGTCGTAAAGGATGAAGTTTTCCAGCAGATCGAGGAAGGTCTTTTTCTCGCAGATGCCCCGCAGCATGGTTTCCAGTTCCACGCTGCCTGCATCGCTTTCCTTCAGACGCTTCCACTCGTGGAAAAACTCGTACTTGCTGCCAAGCGTACCCACCTTGGCTTCCAATCCATTGGACAGCATGAGAAAGGCATTGTAATAGAACAACTGCGGAATGGTATCGAGGTAATCCCGGTAATTATCTATGTAGGCGTTCTGCACATCCACGGTGGGCTTTTTCAGCTCGATGAACAGTAGCGGAATGCCATTGACAAAGCCCACAATGTCTGTCCGGCGGCGGTACAGTTGCGAGTGGATCTTCATTTCTTTTACGGCGAGGAAATGATTGTTTTCCGGGTTTTTGAAGTCGATCACCGCCGCGCTTCGGATTTCGGTGCGGCCATCCGGCCGCTTGACCGTCACCGGGATGCCATCCCGCAGCAGAAAATACTTTTCCTCATTGATCTGCATCAGGGATGCGGTGGAAACGTGCGCCGTGAATTTCTTCTGCACCTCGTCCAGCTGGTTCGGGGTGAGCCATGGGTTCAGCCGCAAAAGCGCCTGCCGAAAATACCGGGTCAGCAGCACTTCCCCATAGCTGGTGCGGCCCAACGTCCCGTCCGGCCCCAGCTTTTCGGAGTTGTAAGCCAGCACAACCTCCCAGCCCAGAACATTTTGCAGCAAGTTGCCTGCGCTGTCCTGAACAAGGACATTTTCGGAGTATTCGCGGCTCATTTTCTATTCCCCTTTGCTTTTTGAACGCATTTTATTTATTACTTCTAGTTCGTCTTTAGAAAAATTATCATCCGGTAGACTTTGCAAATAATCTTCTATAATTTCAATAATTTGTATCGCATTTTTTTCTGTCTTTCTTAAATCTTCCGCAATCTCACCAAATGTTACATCTTCTGCATTTTTGTTGCTTTCAAAATTTTTCATTTTTGCCCGTAACAGTCCAACACTAAAATTCAAATCAAGGCAAAAACAAGTACACCATAATTTTGATATATATTCCAGTTTCTTATTATTTTCAGTTTTTGTAAACCATCGTGCATATTTTTTTATATTTTCGATTTGCTCTGTCAGTCTTTTTAACTCTCTCTCATCACTGCCAAATATTTCATCTGAAACTATCGTATCTGGATTTTTCAGGCAATTTATTATTTTACCGTACACCTTACCCATTAGAGCATAAACTTCCTTGGAATTGTATAATATTTCGTCCTCTACCTCCAATTTTTTCTCTCCATATTCTCGCGCTTCACTCAAAAGAGCAACTAAGAATCCTGTAAAAATGCCACCAGAAACTGTTAATGCAAAATTGTTTGACATCCACCACCAATTAGGAGTAAAGAAGCCAATTTCCATATTTACAGAGACCGCATAGGCTATTACCGCAAACAATACACTACCAAAAAGCTCAAACCTTATTCGCAACACATAGGTTTTCAAAATATTGTCCTCGCATTCAACCTACAATATCAATAAACTTTCGACCAAATTCCGTTACTGTAAACGATGTTTCATCATCTTTAATTGTATCATTATCACCATCTGGAAAGTTTGGAGAATCTTGTTCATACATCAGCCCTAATGCTGTTAGCCTTAGCAAATCTCTGCATTGTGATTGTTTTCTTTTATGGTGCGGTTCCTTCAACAACATCACATCGCCCGGAATCAGTTGATTCAACATCGATGCATATTCAGCAAACTCCTCCCAAGACAAGCCGCCATCCAACCGCTTCTGATAAAGTCTACCAAGCATCTGCGGTTTTTCGCTTTCAAGGTAATTTGTTACAACTATTGTAACATACTCTAGTTCTTTTTCAAACTGCTTTGCATTTTCATTTAATACTTTGATATAGCGTTTTCTTCTTGCTTCATCCGTACATTCGGTGTCAATCGTCAGTAAGAATTGAGAAATCTGTCGTACTTCATGGCATTCTTTTACAGTTCTTACACCCGTTCTGCCAAGCATCAGCATTTTAATGATTGGTACTTCTTTGAAAAGATTTTCTGGTAGTTTAGAGTCAATCCAGCTTTCTCCTAAGTCAATCAACCAATCTGTCGCTTGGCTCAATACATTTGTAACGCTTGATACCATCATGTACTCGTTTGCCATAAACTTACACCTCCACTTCCCCACTCATCAACTTTGGCAACAGCAAGTCTCTTGCTTGCTTTGCCTGTTGCATCTGTTTGCTCAGTCTATAGATTTTCTCAAAAATCGGTTCCTCAACATTTTCGAACTTCTCTACTAATTCGCTAGTCGGATGCAAATAATCCAGCATTTTCAGCTTATCCGATTTTACGCGCTGACGTCCATCGCTTCCACTCATGCTATTGATTGCACTTTGGCGAAAATCGTCTGTTCTTGCCAAAAGATAAACCATATATGAGTTAATAGTTTTAGCTCGCATCACAATATATTCTGTCGAGCCAACTGCCCCTTCATCAGATTTGAGCCCAGACACATACGCAGTCTTGCCATTTTCCAAACATGGTGTAATTCTTGCAAGTAACGTATCACCATTTTGAAACTTACTTCCAGAATTAGATGTAGTTTCTGTAAATTGGCTTTCATCCAACACCATTGATGATGTGCTAAGTGCCGACATCGGAATAAACTGCTTCATTCTTTCTTTTGTCAATGTAACTTTCGGGCCAACCTGAATGGCATCCTCTAGTTTGCACCAATTCCACCCCTCCGGCACACCATCCACAATTTTCGTGTTTTCATGCCCCGGAAAACGCAAATCCACAAACCACTCTTTATAAAACCGCTGGGCTGCTTCTTCCAGCAATTTGATTTGTTTCTGGTTGTTTTCAATCAGGTCATCATAAGCGGAAAGAGTATTTGCAATTTTTTCTTGTTTTTCGCGATTTTCTTCGATCTCAATTTGGAATGTTCTCATGGTCGAAAGCAACAAGTTTTTCTGAGCTGAACCATTTGAGCTATTTATAAATTGAGGTACACAATTTTGAAGTTGATAATACAGGTATCGGGGCAGAACTTTCTGTTTATCTGGTTTGATAATAGCAACACTCTTTTGGAAAGTTGTTTTTGTGGTTACCTCTCTATCCGTAACAAAGGCCATCCTGCCAATTGTCCCACTATTTGTTAGGAGGATATCGTCAACCTCTAACATAGTTCTTTTATGCGTTTCCTCAAAATCCGCTTTTGTAATCTGTCTAGCATTTTTATAATTGATTTGTCCATCGAATATATCTTTACAACTTATAAAGTAATATCCAGAATTTCCCTCATTCTCACAATCTCCATGCTTGCCATCCGTAATATTCAAGCACAACTCTTGTAATGTTCTTTTTATCATACCCCCATCTCCTCCAGATTCTTCGAGATGGTTTCCATCAGGCGGTTGGACTCTGCCTGCAATTCCAGCAGTTCCTTGTGGATCTCCTTCATCCGCTGGGCAAAATCCACGCCGTCATCCTCCACGGGTGCAACGCCCACATAGGCGCCGGGCGTCAGGGATGCGCCTTTCTCGTTGAGGATGGTGTCTCGGCTTGCCACCTTGCACAGACCGGGAATGTCCTGATAAACGCCCTCGCCAAACTTTTCGGTGAGCCAGACGGCCTCCTTGGCAACGGTCAGCTTCTCGTTGAGGGCTTCCAGTTCCTTGTCGAACTTTTCCTGCGTGGCCTTGCGCTCTTTGCGGGGTGCTGCCTCCACAGCGGCTTTGGCTTCTTCCCGCTTGGCCTGCACGTTTTGTTCCAGTGCTGCCTGAATCTCTGCAAAGGGGCGGTCGTCCGCCAGCTCTGCGTGATACTCCGCCAAAAGCCCCTTGTACTTGTCCCCCTCGCCGCGATAGAGCCAGACAATGGCGTTGAGGTTCTTCAGTTGCCAGTCGCTCCACTCGTTCTGAGTGCGGTCCACCACGGTATAATAGTTGCGGGCGTCGATGAACAATACGGTGTCCAGCAGATGTTCTGGTTTGCCCTTATCCAGAAACCACAGCGAACAGGGCAGGCTCTTGGTGTAGAAGAAGTTGTTGCCCACGCTCATCATCACGTCCACATGGCCGGTCTGGATGAGCTTTTCACGGATGTCCTTGTCTTTGCCCTGACTGTCGGTAGCCGAGGACGCCATCACAAAACCCGCACGGCCATGCTCGTTCAGGTAGGAGTAGAAATAGGACACCCACAGATAATTTGCGTTGCCGATCTCCTTGGCCTTGTTCACGCCGGGCAGGCCAAAGGGCAGCCGTCCGGCACTCTGCGCCGACTCCGACTTGACCTTGTCCACGTTAAACGGCGGATTTGCCATCACATAGTCGCAGCAGCCGTTCAGGTTGTGGGCATCGTGATAGAAGGTATTGGCTTCATCGCCGGACTTGATCACGCCGGTCAGGCCATGCACAGCCATATTCATCAGGCAGAGCTTGGCATTGTACTCCACCTTTTCCTGTCCGTAAAACGTCATGGTGTTGTTGGCGATCATGCCCGCATGGTTTACAAAGTCGCCGGTCTGCACAAACATACCGCCGCTGCCGCAAGCCGGGTCCAGCAGAACGCCGTGGGCAGGCTCCAGCACATTGACGATCATTTTCACCAGCGATTTCGGCGTAAAGAACACGCCGTCATCCTGTGCCACATTCTTGGCAAACTTATTCAAAAAGTACTCGTAGATACGGCCGATCACATCGCCGCCCACATCGTCCAACGCATCATTGTTGAAGATGCGCAGCAGTTCCCCCAGCAGTTCATCCGAGAAGATGGTGTAGTCCTTCGGCAGAACGCCCTGCAGCTGCTCGCTCTGCTGCTCCACCAGTTCCATGGCGTTGTTCACCACTTCGCCCAGACTGTTCAGCGGGTTACCCTCGATGCCGGTCAGCCCCTGTTCCGGGATGTTGGCGGGCAAATTGACTAAGTAATTGTACTGCGCCTCCTTGGGCAGAAACAGTGCGCTCTTTTCGGCAAAGTCGCTCTGTTCCACCGGCAGCACCCGGCCACCGCGCATGGGACGGTCTTTCAGGATCTCCTGCTCTACCAGTTTGAAGCGGCTGTACGCATACCGCAGAAAAATCAGTCCCAGTACCGGCATACAGTATTGGTTCGAGGTGAGTTTAGAGCCTGCACGCAGCAGATCTGCCGACTCCCACAGGTCAGCTTCCAGTTTTTTGACGTTCACATTATTTGCCACGAGGGGGTTCCTCCTGTTGTTTGGATTTTCATTTTCTATTGTATCACATTTTTCTGCAATGTTCATCTTTAATCATCGCTATTTTCTTTTTTGACTGGAAAAAGTTGTTTAC
>OGOV01001441.1_pt1 | contig 20907 bp, 20 predicted proteins | sample 1552711 | NCBI WGS metagenome assembly OGOV01 (sample SAMEA2580216, study PRJEB22360) | human gut metagenome | biome: human gut; feature: human-associated habitat; material: faeces | place: Denmark | collected 2008/2010 | reverse complement strand
CATTTTATAAACTGTCTACTTTTACTTGACTAGTTCAAATAGGTGCTTTTTTATTACTTATTTATCTTTAAATACTCTTCATATGTAGTCATTTTATCTATATATTTGCCATCATCTTTAAACTCTATTATTCTATTTGCAACAGTTTCCATTAATTCATGATCGTGAGTACTAAATAATACTACACCCTTAAAATTAATAAGTGCATTATTTAAACTAGTAATTGTTTCTACATCTAAATGATCTGTTGGTTGATCAAGTATAAGTGTATTAGCACCACTTAACATCATTTTTGATAGCATACACCTTACTTTTTCACCACCTGATAACACATCAACTTTTTTTAATGCATCTTCACCACTAAATAACATTCTTCCCAAAAATCCTCTTACGTACTCTACATCATCAACATTAGAATAACTCATAAGCCATTCAACTATATTTTTACTACTTTTAAAATAATTATCATTATTATGTGGAAAATAAGATAATAATACTGTATTCCCCCAGATCACTTCTCCAGAATCGGGTTTTATTTCTCCACTTAATACTTTAAATAGTGTTGTTATTATTATTTCATTTCCAATGAATGCAATTTTATCATAATTGTTTATAGTTAAGTTTAAGTTATTTATTAATTTTATTCCATCTACACTTACACACAGATTCTTTGTAGTAAGCACATCTCTTCCTAGTGATTTTTCTTCTTTAAAGTTGATATATGGGTATTTTCTACTAGATGCTTTTATATCATCAAGTACTATTTTATCAAGCAATTTTTTTCTTGATGTTGCTTGTTTACTTTTTGAAGCATTTGCACTAAATCTTGCAATAAATTCTTGAAGTTCTTTTATTTTTTCTTCTTTTTTCTTATTTGAATCTCGCATTTGTTTTTGAATAAGTTCACTTGATTTATACCAGAAATCATAATTACCTACAAATAGCGTAATTTTTTCATAATCTATATCCACTATATGCGTACATACTTTATTTAAAAAGTGTCTATCATGGCTAACCACTAATATTGTATTTTCAAAATTTATTAGAAACTCTTCTAGCCATATTTTTGCTTCTATATCAAGTCCATTAGTTGGTTCATCTAAAAGAAGAACATCTGGATTTCCAAACAATGCTTGTGCAAGTAATACTTTTACTTTTTCTTTAGTTGGGATTTCTTTCATAGTTAATTCGTGAAGTTGAATATCTACACCTAAACCACTCAAAAGAATAGCAGCATCACTTTCTGCTTGCCATCCATTAAGAAAAGCAAATTCACTTTCTAATTCTCCTAGTTTTATTCCATCCTTATCAGTAAATGGTTCTTTTGTATATAGAAAATTTTTTTCTTCTATTATTTCGTATAATCTTTTATTACCCATTATTACTGTATCTATTACTCTATAATCATTATATAAATTATGGTCCTGTTTTAATACTGAAATTCTTTCGTCTTTTCCTATGTTTATTTCACCACTAGTTGTTTCTATTTCTCCACTTAACAATTTTAAAAATGTTGACTTACCTGCTCCATTCGCTCCAATTATTCCATAGCAATTTCCTGGTGTGAATTTTAAATTTACTCCTTCAAATAAAGTTCTTTTCCCAAATCTTAATGAAACGTTGTTAACTGTTATCATAATATCACGTCCTTAAACACTAATAATAAGTATAAAGTAAAACGGGAAAAATGTAAACTGTTTAGTTTACATTAATATTTACTTTATTGCTATTTGTTAATATAATTTAAAACCTCTTCTTTATCACTAAAATGATGTTTTATTCCATTTATAAGTTGATATTCTTCATGACCTTTTCCAAGTATAAATAAAATATCTTTTTTATTTAATAAATCTATACCTCTTTTTATTGCTTTACTTCTATCTAATATTACTTCATAGTTTTCATTTATTATGCCGTTTATCATATCATTTACTATTTTCATCTCATCTTCATTTCTAGGATTATCATTAGTAAATATAACATAATCACTTAATTCTGTTGCTATAATTCCCATATCTTTTCTTTTTGTTTTATCTCTGTTTCCACCGCAGCCAATTATTGTATATATTTTGTTTTTTTTAAATTTAATTGCGTTAGTAAGTACATTTTTAACTGCATCTGGTGTATGAGCATAATCTACAAATATAACATTTTTCTTATATTTGATCATGTCTAACCTACCACTAGGAAGTTTAATTCTTTTAAAAAGTTTAATAACTTTCTTTATATTGTATCCCATATTTACTAAAACTATAATTGCTACTAATGAGTTATAAATATTATATTTACCTATTACATTCATTTTAACTTTATAATTTTTATTATTATATCTTAATTTATATATAGTTTTATCTAGTTTTAGTTTATATTTTATTATATTAAAATCACTTTTAGATTCTCCGTAAGTAATAGTATTATCTAATAAGAAATTATCTTTATATTTATCATCAACATTAGTAATACTAATTGCATCTTTTTTTAACATATTAAATAATTTTTTCTTGGCGTTTAAATAATTATCCATAGTTTTATGAAATAATAAATGATCAACCGTAAGGTTTGTAAAACAAACGTAGTTAAATTTTAATCCATGTACTCTATCTAATTCAAGTGCATGACTTGATACTTCCATAACTATTACATTTACACCTCTACTTTTACATTCTAAAAACATTTCATATAATTCAAGTATTTCTGGAGTTGTATTATTTAAATCTCTTTCTTTTTTATCTATGAAAAAACCAATTGTTCCTATGTAAGCACATTTAACATCTAACATTTTTAATAGTTCATATATAAAATAACAAGATGTGGTTTTTCCATTAGTACCTGTTATTCCTATTAATGTAATATCTTTTATTTTATTGTAGTAATTGATATCTAAATAATTATTTAAATATTCTTTTGTAGAAGGGACAATAATTGTTTGTACGTTATATTCACCATGTTCACATATTATTTTTTCTGCACCATTTTCTATTGCTTCTTCTATATAATCATGCCCATCATATGTCATTCCTTTTAGTGCAATAAAAGTATCTCCATTTTTTATTCTCTTAGAATTTGTTTTTATATTCATATTCATCACACTGTAGTATATGAAAAAACATGAATAATGTTTAATTTATTCATGTTTTTTGTCTTTATTTTTTTCTACATTCTTTGTTTTCTGTTTTCTTTTATTATTATTTTTTAATTCAATGTTTTCATTTGTTTCTTTTTCATTTTCCTCTACAATAACTGCATCTTTTATTTCATTAGTTTTAGTTTCTTCTACTACTATTTTTTTATCTTTTAGCATTTCTGGTTGTTGGTTTGTTAATCTATATGCAACTAGTATTATAAATGCTGATACGATTGTTATTGCTTCTCTTTCTATGAATGGCAAAAATTCTATTTTGCCAAATATAAATGTAATTAGTAATGTAATAATATTACAAGCACATGACATAAGTAAATATACAATTATGAAATTTACTATATTAGTTCTTTTATCGTTATCTTTACTTAATACATTATGATTGCGAATGAATAAATAAGATAATATATATACTGGTACATTTGCTACTAATAATACTACAAGTGCATATAATGAAAATTCTTTATATAAAAAGTATTTAAGAATCATTGAAAATAACTCTAGGAATGCTCCTAATATGTTAAATGTAAAAAATAAATTAAATGCTTGTTACTTGTTGCATATTCATTACTATATAAATCTACTTTATCACTATTTAAAATAATTAATCCAATACCCATTATTGCAAATGCAATGATAGAATTTAGTGTATCATAAATACAATCTATCTTTGTATATTCTTTTATTTCTGCAAAATTTCCTGTTAATAAGCTTACTCCAAGTGATAATCCACTTAGAAGATATAAAGCCATAAATACTATTATAAGTGTGTTTGAACATTTTTCTACTTTGTTTTTACTTTGTATCATTTAATCACTTCCTTAATAGTATTATATACATTTTATTTATAAATATCAATACAAATAAAATTGTGTTTGTTACTTATGCTCATTAAACTCTTTACAAAAACCCATTCCATTTTTTACTTATATCATACTATGTTATAGGAGGTAATTATGAATAACGTTAATAACATGTATTATGAAAATTACTATAATGTTAATGATGCGACTGACATTGAAGAAGATAAATTAATACAAAAAAATCTTACTAGTGTTCAAGAGGGGTTTAGAAGAGGTAATATATTTACAAATATTTATTGGCCTTATAAGAAACAAACATACAATTTTGTGCCTAAAAACGAGAGACAAAAATTATTATTAGAGATAATGAAAAATGGTTTTTATGCTCATGAATTGAATTTGTATTTAGATAATTTTCCAAATGATAAGGAAAGAATAAATTTATATAATCAGTATGATAAGAAAACAAGTGATCTTATTAAAGAATACAATAATAAATTTGAACCGTTAACTCTTACTGGAAATGAATTAAAGGAAGTACCTTGGGCTTGGGAAGATAGTCCATGGCCATGGGAAGGAGTGTAAAATATGTGGGCTTATGAAAAGAAATTGCAATTTCCTATCGATATTAAAAAGAAAGATTTAAAAATGGCAAAAAATATTATTACTCAATTAGGTGGTGCGAATGGTGAATTGGGAGCTTCTTTGAGATATCTTAATCAAAGATATACAATGCCAGATAATAGAGGTAAAGCATTGCTTACTGATATAGGAACTGAAGAAATGGCACATGCTGAAATGATATCTACTATGATATATCAATTAACTAAAGGAGCCACTCTGGAAGAAATGAAGGCAGCTGGATTAGAAAGTCAATATACTGAACATGGTTATGGTATATATCCTACTGATTCGAATGGTGTACCATTTACTGTTGCATACTTTGCTGTTACAGGTGATCCACTTGCTGATTTAGCAGAAGATATGGCAGCTGAGCAAAAAGCAAGGGCAACTTATGAGAATTTAATAAATCTTACAAATGATCCTGATCTTTTAGCACCTCTTTCATTTTTGAGGCAAAGAGAAGTTGTTCACTATCAAAGATTTAAAGAATTGTTTGATGAATATGTAGAAAAAGGATTACAATAAGTAGAGAAATCTACTTTTTTTCTAAAATGTATTGACTTAACTTAAAAAATACGTATAATTAAAAGTGCCTACTGATGCAGGTGTAGTTTAATGGTAGAACTTTAGCCTTCCAAGCTAACCACGTGGGTTCGATTCCCATCACCTGCTCCAGATTGATAGGAAACTCGAACTTTTCGAGTTTAAGTAATACAGACTAACTAGAAATAGTTAGTTTTTTTGTTATATAAAGAAGCCCCATTTATGTTAAATATAAAAGCAAAAGAATTAAAAATATAACAAGTACAAATGTTGCTTATGTAAATACCTTTAATATAATAGCAGGTATTTATTTCCGTTTATCAAACCTAGATACCAAATTAATTTTGCTTTCAAAAAAAGACTAGTTATATTTCAAACTAATCTCAATAGCAAATTGTAATTTATTTAACAATATAATTATTTATAAAAGCTTAATACTTGATAATGATAATAATCGTTGTTATCTAAATAATAAGCAGAGATGCCTTTTCCATGGTATGCAGTTTTACCAGAAGTTGATTTAGTTTTTGCTTTCTTTAATAATTACACCATCACCATACTTGCTAGTTTTATGTACATGGATAACCATATAATCATCAAATACTATTCAACATTCTTTAAAGATTCAACCATATCAATATTTTTTAAATTAAAATGGGTCACAACAATAACAATAACAGTAAAAATAATAGTAATTAAAGCTGAAAAAACATAACTTAAAAGAAACACTTCTCTATCAAACATTAAATAATCAGGTTCACAAGTAGAAATAATATAATGACATAAATAAGAGCCAGATGAAAGACCAATTAATATGCCAAGTATTGTCAATATAATAGTTTCTCTATTTATATATTTATCAACTTCTCTAACATAAAAACCTAATACTTTAAGTGTTGCTATTTCCCTTTTTCTTTCACTAATATTTATATTAGACAAATTATATAAAACCACAAAAGCTAACATTGCTGCTGCAATAATTAAAATAGCCACTATAGAATCAATAGATGATAACATATCATTTAATACATCTTTTACATCACTATTATTAATAATAGAAACAGCATCCTTACTAGCAATATACTTCATATCAAAATCATTACTATCATCTGAAATACTCTCATTTAAATCTATTAGAAAAGAATTTACTTTATAATTACCAAACAAACTATTATAAGTATTCTTATTTACATACATATACTGATTAATATAATTTTTAACAATATAAGATACTTTTATAGTATAACTATTATTTTCATTATCAAGTAAAGTAATATCATCTCCGATAGATACATTTAAAAGTTTCGCAGTTTTTTCACTAATTACACAACTATCATCTAATATATCATCATAAATATTATCTTCATTCTTATAATCAATTAAAGAAACAACCTCATTAAACCTATTAAAATCATTTGGTACTATCAAAGATACATCTTGTTTTATATCACCATTTAAAACACTAATACTTTGATAATTAACATCTACTGCTTTATTAACAATTTCTTCATTATTAATTTTATTAAGTAACTTTTCATAATCACCATTTTCATTTATAATCATCATTTTATCATATTTAAATATTTTACTATATTGATAATCATTTATATTTTTAATAGAATCTTTTAAACCAAAACCTGCCAAAATAAGTGCTGTACATCCAGAAATTCCAAAAATAGTTGTTAAAACTCTAGATTTATATCTAAAAATATTTCTAATAGTTATTTTATCAGAAAATTTAAGTCTTTTCCAAATAAATGATATTTTTTCAAGTAATATTTTTCTACCAGATTTAGGTACTTTTGGTCTCATTAAATTGGCAGGAACATCTTTTAAATTATAAATACATACAAAACATGCTGTACCACAAATACATAATATACATATCCAAAAACCAATCATATTATATGCACTATTAATTGAATATATAAATATCGGTATATTAAATAATTTTCTATAAATATTCCAAATAACATAAGGAATTAAATAAGAACCAATAAAAACACCTAAAATACCCCCAATAACAGTTGCTAAAAGTGAATAAATAACATATTTTAAAGTAATATAAAAATTATTATAACCCAAAGACTTTAATGTACCATTTTCAGTTCTATCTTCTTCAATCATCCTCATCATTGAAATAAGGCTAACTAAAACAGCAATTACAAAAAATATTAAAGGAAAAACATTTCCTAAATTCTTTACATTATCACTTGCATTAATTAATTCTTTATATGAATTATTATCTAACCTATCATAAAGATACCAATGTGGTTTAACTACTTCATTTTCATTTATACTTATGCCATATAACTCATTATATTTTTCATCTTCTCTTTCTTTTTTTATAACATTTATCTTTTTAATAGCATCATCAATAACATTTTTATATTCTTTACTATTAGTTAGCATATTTTTAGTATTATTTAAAGTTATATAAATAGCACTATAATAATCACTTTTTAATACATCTTCCAAAGTATAAGCATAATAATTAACTTTACCACTACCTAAATTAGTACTAGGTCTTTCAGAAGAAAAATACAATGGACTTATAACAGTTCCTACTATTTTTTTATTACTACCCAAAATATTAATAGAATCCCCAATACTTAAATTATTATCTAAAAGCATCTTTTTTTCAACAACAATTTCATTATTACCATTAGGTAAACTACCATCTTCTAAATAAACTTTATTAATACTATTATTTAACCCCATTACTTTAACAACATATTGTTCATTATTTAGCTTTAAATAAGTATCTGTTTCATATGAACCTATTACTTTATCAAATCCACCTATTTTAGATAAACTATTTATATCTTTATCATCAAGTCCAAGATTAGAAACAACTTTTATATCATAAACATTATTATCATCATAAAATTTATCTAAAGTTTTAAGCATATCAGGGCTACAAGCTTCAATCCCTGCATAAAAACCAATTCCAAGAAGGGCCATAGATAATAAAGATAAAAACCTTTTATAATTTTGCTTTATCTTCATAAATATATGTTTAAATAACATAGTTTTCATTTTACCACTCTATATCCTTTATATCCATAGGTTTTTCATTAATAACAATATCACTAACAGAACCATTTTTAAACTTAATAACTTTATCAGCCATTGGACTAATCGCAGAGTTATGTGTAATAATTACAACCGTCATATGTTCTAATCTACATGTATCTTGAAGCAATTTAAGTATTTGTTTACCGGTTTTATAATCTAAGGCCCCAGTAGGTTCATCACATAACAAAAGCTTAGGATTTTTACAAATAGCTCTAGCAATTGCAACCCTTTGTTGTTCTCCCCCACTAAGTTGAGCTGGAAAATTGTTCATTCTATCTCCAAGTCCAACTTTATTTAATATTTCCTCTGGTTTTAAAGAATTTTTACAAAGCTGAGTGGCAAGTTCTACATTTTCAATAACAGTTAAATTTTGTATTAAATTATAAAATTGAAAAACAAAACCAATATCATTTCTTCGATACTTTATTAAATTCTTACCAGTTAATTTGTTAACACATTTGCCATCAACATAAACATTTCCACTTGTTAAAGTATCCATACCTCCCAAAATATTTAAACAAGTTGTTTTACCAGCCCCAGAAGGACCTAAAATACAAACAAGTTCTCCTTGTTCAATTTCAAAAGAAGTATTAGATAAAGCTTTTATTTCAACTTCACCCATTTTATATACTTTATTTACATTCTTAAACTCTATATAAGCCATAATAACCCTCCATTTTACTTATTTAAACTATTTTTAACAGATTCAGCCATTTTTCTTTTTTCTTTCGTAGGAACAAACTTTTTAACAACTGAACTTTTTCTATTGTTTTTAAGTCCTATATAAGCAAAAATACTAAAACAAACAGCACCGATAAAATTAACAAATAAATCCTTCATCGTATCATTTAAACCAATATCTAAATAACCATCATTAACAGTATAAAGTAAATTACCATCAGTATCATATATTAAAGTTTTACCAATATTATCTAAAATAACAGGTTTATTTTCACCACTAGGATTCATTGCAACCGAAGATACACTTGTAATAACAGTATCTTTTTGCATATCAAACTTTAAAAATTTATCTCCACCATATTCAAAAAACTCCCATAAAGTACCAATAGTCATTGAAAAACTAAAAGCAACTAAACACAGATAAAATGGGGATAAATTAATATCTTTACTATTTTTATTAAGTAAATCCACTAATGAAAAGCCAACCGCCGTGGCTAAAAAACCATTAATAGTGTGCAAACAAGTATCCCAATGAGGAATTATACCATAAAAATTATTTATTTCTCCAAGTATTTCTGAAGAAAAAATAAACAAATAAATACTAATCTCTAAACCATCAGGTAATGTTATTTCATATTTATTTTGAATAAATAATGGAGCAAATAATAAGATAAGTGATAATAAACAGAGTAAAGCATTATTTAAATTTCCTCTTAGTATTTGTAAAATCATACATAATATAACCAAAAATCTTAATATTAAATATATAGCTAAAGAACTTCTTTTAGTTTCTTTATAAGCCATTTTTATTAATTTTTGTACATTTAGTCTTTTCTTCATAATAATACTTTCCTTTTATTTAGCACATATACTTTGTGTTTCAAGTGGTACTTTATAAGTAGCTATATTTTTACTATCATCAGTGGCATATATAAGCAAATATAAACTATTATGTTCATCACATGTCTTTTTATATCCACCAACTTTAATTACATTTTCTAAAAACTTTTCTAATTTAATTTTCTTACCATCACTATATTCATAAGAACTAATCCTTTTTTCTATATCTCCATGTGACTCATATAACGTACATTCTATTTTTTCATATTCTTTAGTATCATCTCCGGCACAATACTTAATATTGGTAATATAAATAGCACTTTTCTTATCATTATAAGCAATACTACCAGAAATATTAAAAGCATCACAAGTACTAGATATTGTTTTAAAACTAAAATCATCAGCACCTATAATTATGTATTTCTTATTATTTTTTTTATTTTTCATAACGCACCTCACTATAAGAATTATATCATATGTAATAAAGATTTTGTATAATTTCATTTTAAAAAAACAAATGATACAATTAATTTATCAGAGAGATTTAATCAAATCTTATAGTCTTAATTTCGTAAACGTGCATAGTTAAGGCTCCATAAAAAAATTCACGTCAGATAATGACGTTTTTTTTATACACTAAATTACCTCTTCCATCCCAACAAAAACTAAATTTGTCGTCATTTCATAAAAATTAAATTATTAATGATTAAAATTATCGAAAAAAACAAATAACAAAAAAACAAGACCTGAATAAGACATGAAAATTAAAAAACCTACAATTTATTTTTTTTAAAATTAATTATATCTTCTTTTATAAAATTCCATCTAACACAAACAATATATCTATCTTTATCATTTTTAGAATCACCATTAATATTACGCTTTTTTGGACAAATTGTCATACAAGCAACATGTGGGGATGTAAAATCCAAACATCTCTTAGATAATATTAAATCATATTTCTTTATCCAAACATAATCATTAACTGTTCCACAAATCAAAACATCAATATCATAATCAGAATTCCTGCCACGTACAATAAATCTATCAATCATATCAACTATCAATCTTGTTTTATTTATTTCATTATTAAACATATCCAAATCATTTTGATGAAATAACTTATATTCTTATGAACTTAATCGTTTCGAAAAATCAATATTTCCTTCTCCATCCCTCGCATAACCATAATGATAATTCACATATTTATCAATAACTTTATAAGGTATACCAATATTTCCTAAATATCTCTTAAATTCCTGAATTTGTTCATGATGTACTGAATTACTATTTCCACATTTTAAACTGACATTTTTTACATAATTTTTAAACTTAATAAAAATATCTGCTTTTTGTACCATTTTATTTTTCCAACACCTAATTTTTTCACTATCATCAATAGTCAAAGGAAATAAATCAGTTAAAAAATTTTTAGAATTCTCATCTAACTGAGAAAAATATTTATTATTAAAAAGTTCTACAAAGTCATACTCATTTTAATATCCATAATTCATTTTATCTCCATTTCTATTTTAGCAATTTTTTATATTTATTACTTTTATTAAAAAATATTTCGCAATTCAATATACTATCATATTAATTTAAAATAAAGAATTAAATTTACTATTACTTATAATAATAAATACAAATAAAAAACTATATTTTCCATTTTGTCGGATAAATATAATTTATTTTTTCCTTCTTTGGTGAATAACGCTTTTTAATTTTAATTCTGTTAGACTTTAAATCAGGTATTGCTTGTCTACAATATTTATCTAGTTCACAAAATATATTTTGACAATCTATAAGTTGTAATGGTCTATTACCAATTCTTTTAAAATCTAAATTAAGTCTTTTAAATTCTTCATCTTGATGTTCGTACATGTATTTAATTATATCTTCATTACTCATTTTACCTTTATCAATGAAGCATTTTTTGATTCCGCGAAGTGATCCAGGTCCAACAACTGTAAATTCGTCTTCTTGCCAATTTACAACTTCACTATAATTTATATCAGTCACTAATTGATAAGCCATGAAGTTTCCAATTAATGGATAACTTTTAATTATATTAAATGCCTCTTCCATAGTTTTGCATTTAATTATTTTATTTTGTATTCTATCCTCATTAAACATTTTATTAAGTAGTGCTAAATGATTATCGTGCTTTCTATCATATCCAAATGCTTTATTAGCACAACTTATATAAGCATCATTATATATTTTAATACCACTAGATATAGCATTTTCCAAAACTTTGGAATAATCTTTTACATTAAATGTCTTTAAAGTAATATCTTCAAAATTATTTAATAATAATTCCCAAGTAGATTCTTTGTTGAACAACTTAAATAATAATATTCTAAACAACATATCTTCATCAGAATACTTTTTATCATTGTAGATAACATTTCTTAATAAATATTGACTAACTCTATCATTAACTCTATAACTATTACAAAACTTATATTCTTGTAATATTTTATCTTCAGTCCATGGAGCAGATTCTCCATTTATTTTTTTCCAAAATATATTTTGTCTTTCACAAGCAAAATACCAATATAAATCATATACTTCTTGTCTTTTCTTCATATATCTACCTCATACACTTTGGATCTCTTGAATTAATACATCTTTTTAGAGTTAAAACTTTATCCTCACTTTCAGTATAATTAGAAATTATCTTTTGTCCTATACAACCACTTTTACATATAGAGTATCGTTCACAAGCAGAACAAGAATTATCAATATTAAATTTTCTAATATTGCTAAAATACTCTGAATTATACATTTCCATTAATGAGTTTTCTCTTATATTTCCACTAATACCTAATTTAGTAAAATATTTAATAGAATCACACGGATAAGCTATTCCATCAAATCCAATTATCATTATTTCATCTGCAATAATACATGGTGTATTTTCAATGCCAAGTATATTCCAAGGAGTACCTAATCTAATTTTATCTTTATCATTTGAATTTAAATAAAGGTTTTTAATTGCTAATAATTCTTCTTTTGATAAGTCCATATCGGTAGTTCCTTTGCCATGTGGAACAAATCTTAATAAACTAACTCTATCAAAATAACTTCTACTTTTAAATGTTTCAACGGTCTCATTTACAACTTGTTCTAATCTAGAAAAAGAATCTTTTGAAACAGTATAATGAAATCCTAATCTTGCATTATTGTTTTCAAATACTTTATCAAAGAATTCAGTTTTATCATAAACAGAAATATCTTCTTCATCAGATAGTGAATCAGCAAGTGAATACACTATTTTATTTAATCCTAAATCAATTAATTGTCTATATTTATTTAAAGTATCATCGGTTCTATATGCAAATGTATAAATAGTTGATTTCATTCCTAATTTTGAAGTTAATTCAACTAGTTCTGGTAGTCTATCATACATTAAAGGCTCTCCACCAGTAAAGACAATAGTATCAGCACTCATTAACTTTGCTTCATTAATTATTCTAGATACATCTTCAAAATCTAAAACTTTTAAATTGCCAATACTACTAGTAGCATTACTTGAACAATGTTTACAATTTCTAGAGCATTTATTAGTTAATTCAATTTTTACTTCTTTAAGCATACTATCATCCCCTGAATGAATTTCTAAATATATTATACCATTTATTTACTCAAATTTCTTTAAAGCTATTTAATATTTTAGAAAAATATGTTATTATTATTTTAGTGATTAGTTGTTGATCAACTTTTACTATTAGGAGTTTCGAATAACCTTTGTTATCGCTCCAGATTGATAGGAAACTCGGAAATTAACTTCTGAGAGTAATAAATGCTAACTAGAAATAGTTAGTTTTTTTGTTATGTAAAGGAGTTGATTATATGTTAAATATAGAAACAAAAGAATTAAAAATAAGTGATAAATTAAAAAGAAAAATTGATATAATTGGTAGATTTACAAATACTACTCCAATTATAAATAATGGTTCAATTAAAAATATAACGGGGACAAATGTTGCTTATGTTATGCCACATATTATAGTTATTAAGAATAATAAATACCTAATGTTTGATGAATGTGATGATGTTTATGTAAATACCTTTAAAAATAAAATAGTATTTAAAGATTTAGAAGATTATATAAATAGTCATTAAAAATCTTTTTAAATGTTAGACTTCGTAAAATTAACTTTAAAATGTCAAACAAGTGAGAGGTGTCTTTTAAAATATCTATATTTTAGACTACACTTTTCAAGTTTAAAGTGCCAAACATATGAAAAGTATCTTAAAAATTTTAAATTTTAGACTTAACTTTTCTCATTTAAGATGCCAAACATATGAAAGGAGATATTTAAAAAATATGAATAAAGAAAATAAAATAGCAGGTATTTACATTAGGGTCAGTACAGAGGATCAAGCTCGTGAAGGTTTTAGTTTAGGAGAACAAGAAGAAAGATTAAGAGAGTTTTGTAAGTTTAAACGATATGAAATATTTAAAGTTTATAAAGATGCAGGAATCAGTGCTAAAAGTGATAAACGGCCAGCATATCAAGAAATGCTTGAGGATATAAAAAGCAAGAATATTAATGTAATTGTAGCATTTAAACTTGATAGACTTACTAGAAGTGTTTATGATATTGAAAAATTAATGAAAATAGTTAATGATTTAGAGTGTGATATCGATTGTCTAGCTGATGAATCTAACACTACTACTTCAAATGGCAGAATGGTTATGAGAATTATGACTAGTGTAAGTCAAAATGAAATAGAAAAATGTTCTGAAAGAACTAAAGTCGGATTAGCAGGTGCAATTAAACAAGGACACTTGCCAAGTAGAACTACACTGGGTTATAAAAGAGAAAATAAAAAGTTAGTTCCCAATCCACTTACAAAAGATATTGTAGTGAGAGTATTTGATTTATATTTAGAAGGTAAAAGCCATCAGAAAATAGCAAATATTTACAATAAAGAAAATGTTTTAGGTAAAACTTGGAGAGATTCTACTATTCAAAAGATATTATCTAATGAAATATATAAAGGAGATTATATTCATGGTAAAAGAACTAAACATCCAACATATTATGAAAATGTAGTTGAACCTTTAGTTAATAAAGAAAAATGGGAATCTTGCCAATATCAAAAATTAAGAAATGCAAGACACTATGAAAGAACTTCAACATATCTTTTTACTAACAAATTAAAGTGTTCTAAATGTGGTAATTATTTTGGTGGTAAAGCTAGTGTTAAAAAGAAACTTAATAAAAAGTATTACTACTATAAATGTAATCATTGTAAAATTAATTTAAAAGAAGATTCTATTGAAGATTTGATTCTTTTAGAACTATTAGCACTTGTTTATATAGATGACCTATTTAACGACTATTATACGCCTTTTATAAAGTCAAAACTTGATTATAATTAAAATAGATTATAAAAAGGAATTAAAAGAACTAGATAAGGAAAAAGATCGGATTAAAACAGCATACATTAAGGGTATAGTTAAACTTGATGAGTTTGATAATGAATTAAAACAAATAGAATATAAAAGACAAGTACTAGAAAAACAAGAGCAAGATAGCAAACAATATGAAAATTTAAACTTTACTGTAGATGACTTATTGCTTATTAAAGATAAAAAAGAAATAGAAGATTATCTTCACCCTGAAAATATAATTGATTTGTTTGTTCGTTGGAATTATTTAGATAAAACAAATAAACAAAAACTAATTTCTAAATATATTGATGACATAGAAATAGAAAAGTTAGGTACAAAAATAGAAATAAAAAAATTAAATTTAAGAAACTCATTTTATTATGACTTAATTGATTATCATAATAATTATGACACGCCGCTTGATTTATTTATGTTTATGGATGAGGATAAATTTCCCATACCTGTAGCACATAATGGTTTTAGAACTAGAATTGAAATAGAAAATTATGTTAATAAATTAAAAGAAATGTATGATGTTAATTATTATGAAGTTATACCGAATAAAGATTTCACTAATTTATCATTTACACCTAAAAATGATATAGAAAAAATAATAAGAATAATACCTATAAAAGATAATGATAAATTTAAAAGTAACAAATTAGAACTCGGAATAATCACTATTAATTTATCAAAAATAAAAAGACCAGATGGAACACTGCTATATAAAAATATTTTTAAAACAAGTAAACTACCAACTTAATACTTGTTTTTTAATATAAATATTTATACTAATTTAAATTATTATTTATATTCTTGTTATATTAATTCTTTATATTATATTATTATATTATGTTAGACAAAAAATATAAATCTTATTCAAAATAAAAAGACTAGTTATATTTCAAACTAATCTCATCAATAAATTGTAATTTGTAGTTATAATATCATTCTAAATACAAATGCTAATACAATAGCAATTAACAAACTATATATGCTATTTTTTGGATTTTTATATAATACAACTATTGTTCCTAAAACTAGAATTGTATCTATAATGCTTTTAAAATCAAAATACCACATTCCTATTCCAAATGAAAACAACATCATTACAGCAAGTATTCCACTACATATAATTATAGATATTTTATTATTGCTTTTTGCATACCAACAAATAAAAGCCAGTATAGGTGTTATTAAAGTTATTATATACCATATCATCATATAACTTTTAGGATTAAAACCACTAAATAATACAGTATATAAATGATAACTGATTGTCATACCCAAGAAAAATAAAAATACATTTAAACTCGCTCTTAAAGGTGTCTTGCTAAATACAGAAATTGTAGTGGCTAAAAAAATCCATATTCCAAAATATGAAAAAACATTTCCTAAATCTAATATTCCAATAAAGTGTTGCCACCATATTTCATCATTGATAGAAAGATTATCTAACCATTTAGAAAATAAACCTAATATTATTCCTAGCAAGAATATTAAAATAGTATTTACAATCTTACTTTTCATTGTTGTATTTTCATCAGGAACTCTTATTTTATTTAAAAATTCTTTCATATACACTCCATTCTAAAAATTGTAATTTATTGCTATAATTATTTTGTTACTTCAACTTCTATTTTTCCATCTTTTGTTAAGTTAATAACTTTTAAATTATACTTTAGTCCTTCTGGTTTTGTACTAAAAGTAGATTCGCCTAATTCATAAATTCCATTATATGATATTCCATCTACTACAAATGTATATGGAACAGGAATAGAAAAACTAACTGTAGTATCTTCTCAATGTTCTGGAATTTCCCATTTAATATTCTTTGTTATTTCAAAATAATCATTTGTGTTTTTTATATTTGTTTTAGTAAGAGAATTAATTCAAACTCTTTCTTTTAAACTTATCTCTGTTACTTCTTTGGTATTTTATATTTCCTGTTTTATATATTCAATATTAAATCTATCTAAATCATTTATTTTAATTCTACGTTCTTCAAGCGAAACTTTTAATCCCTCTTGATAATTATTTGGAGCATAAATTACCTTTATATATGTGCTTTTTATACAAGGTAAATAATAAATATATTTATCATCTCTATAAATTTCTTCTAATGCTGTATCACAAGCAAAATCTTTAATATCTTTACTTGTATCTACAATAACAAATTCTTCAGTTAAGTTATTTTTAGTATTATTATAAATAGTCATATTAAATAATTTTATAATTATTCCATCTTTATAACCCATTGGATAACCATCTACTGAATATAGACTATGAACTTTTGATATAGAATAAGTTAATGATTTCCATTCTATTGTTCCACCATCTTTTAACACGCTTCTTATAGGAAATAATAGAATAACTAATACTATCGCTATAACTATTATAATTATTTTCTTTTTCATAAAAATTCTCACTCCTCCATTTCAACAACTTACTATTTATCTGTCGCTTCTATATATAATTGTACCATAATTTCAACATATTTTGAAACTAAATTTAAACATCCAAGATTTATCCAACATTTCCAGTATATATCCAACAGTTGGAAGTAAAATAAAACCTCGCAAACCTTTTAATTAATTGATTTAAATAAAAAGTATGGTAGAATTCTTCCATATTTTTAACACAATTTTGCAAGTGCAAAATAAGAAATGATAGCACAACTATTCCTATATTTATATAGAATGAATTAGGGCAGTGCTATCATTCCCTTTATCCTGCTTAATAATTATTAGTAATTTTTTATTAAATTTTAGTATTTTCATGGTATACTTATATTAGTTAGTAGTTTATTACTACCTATAATTTAGATAATTAGAGGTTGTCCGACTTCAACCTTTATGGCTCCATTGGGAAATCTGTTCGAACTTTTATAGTTTGAACTTAATATAGAAAATATCAATTTCTAAATGAAGTTGATATTTTTTTGTGTTAAGAAAGGATTTTTTTATGATTAATATTATTAGTAAACAATTAGAGTTTGAGGAAGAACTAAAAGGTAAAAATCGAGATATTACTTCATATGAAAGAAAACTCTTTAATGAAAGAGTTAAAGGACTTAAGCAGGAAATATCTAATCTTGAAAATGAAGTATCTGATTTAGAAGATAATAAAAAATCTATTAATAAACAAATAACAAAACTTACCAAAGATAAAAACGATATAACTGATGAAATAGATAAAAAGAAAAAACTTAATAATAAAATTGTATTAAAATCAAAAAACAAAATGCAAGATGAAATTAATAAACTAACCGAAGAAAACATTCATTTAAAATTTGAAAATAAACAATATAAAGAAAAGTATGAGGAATTAGAAGAAAAAACTAATTATTTAATTAATCATTTAAATAAAGTGTTTGAAAAACTTCCTGAATTTATTCAAAAGATAGTTGAGAAATTATTTAATAATAAAGTATTAAGCATATTTTCTTTCAAACATGATTATGATCCTGAAGACCGAAAAGCAAATCAAGAATTTATAAAAAAACATAATTTATTTAATAAAAGAGAAATTGAAAAAGCAACTAAACACTTAACTGATGAAATGGATGAAGCAGCTGAAGAATTTTATAAAACTAAAAAGGACAAAGAAAAAGACGATGGCTTATCATTATAAGTCATCGCTTTATTTTGCGGATTTATATAGTTTTGTAAAATACCCATTTTTATCTAATAATTCATTGTATTTTCCTTCTTCCTGAATAATACCATCAGATAAAACATATATTTTGTCTACATCTTTAATTGTTTCTAATCTATGAGCAATTACAACTAAAGTTTTATTATCTAATTGTTTAACAACATTTTCCATAACAAGTTTTTCAGTGATATTATCCATTGCACTTGTTGCTTCATCTAAAATAATTATTTTAGAATCATCGAAGAATAATCTTGCTAGTGCAACTCTTTGTCTTTCTCCTCCAGACATTCTTACACCTTTTTCACCAAGTTCTGTGTCTAAACCATTTTCAAGTTTTTCATAAAATTTGTCTAAACAAACTAGGTTTAATACTTTTATGATTTCTTCATCAGGAATTTTCTTATCAAATATTAAATTTTCTCTTAAAGTTCCATCAAATATAGGAGCTTCTTGTGAAACATAAGTTACATTATCGTAAAATGAATTTAAATTCAGTTTAGATAATTCTTTGTCATCAATCAATATATTTCCTTTGTCGTATTTGATTAGCCCCATAATTAATTTTATTATTGTTGATTTACCAGAACCTGATTCTCCAACTAATGCGACTGATGAATTTTTATTTATTTTGAATGATAAATTATTAATTATATTTTTCTCATTATTGTAAGAATAAGATACATTTTTAAATTCAACATTACCACTCAATTCTTTTAATTTTAATCCACTATTTAATGCCTCATCATCTTTTATATCCAATAATTCAATATATTTATTAACAGTTACTTTATTTAATTTATAATCAACATATTCAACATTAAAAATTGCAATTGGTTCATATGCTTTTCCAAGTAATGAAATAACTGTTACGACAGCTCCAACTGATAAATCAGATTTTAAAACTGCATATCCTAAAACAACAACTTTTAAAATATTTACTATTAGAGCAAACACTGTGAAAAATATCTCATGTACTAACTTAATTTTTGTTTTACCATCAACTATATTTTTTATTCCTTCTTTTGTTACTTTTAATTCAGTATCAAATTTTTTGTTAGTTCTGAATACAACTAATTCCATAAATCCTCTAACTAAATGTTTGTTTAAAAATTCTTGATTTAATAAGATGCTTTCCTTTAATTTGTAAAGTTTTTTTAGAATCAAATTTGAAATAATAACTACTATAATATAACCTAAAAATACAAATAAAACATATTCTTTTTTAACTCTAAGGATAAAAATTAAACTAAATATAGCAGTTGGTAATAAATATCTAAATAATTTTAACCAAAAATTAATCATTATATCTCTTGATGCTGTTGCTCCATCTTCCGCTTTTTGAGTAAGTCTTCCTGTTCCAATTTTTTGATACTCTAAATAATCTATTGATTTCATTTTCTTCAATGATTGTAATTTGAAATCTAAATATAATTTATTTTTTACTTGTTGCTCTGGATAATTTTCAATATAACCCAGTATTGTAGATATTAATAATAAAACCCCATATGTTATTAGTGGCACTATTGTAAGGGTTTGAAATTGAAATGCATCCAATATTTTTTGATAGTATGTTACGCTATATAAATCTAAAAAATTAATAATAATACCTATTAGTACATAAAATATTATCATTTTTAAGTTGTTTTTAATTACCTCTTTAAATAATCTCATAATTTTACCTTCATATTTTTTTACACCTATATTGTGATTTCAAATAAAAAGAACCTCCTTTCACAAATAGCAAAAACATCACAATTTTTAGTGTGTGTAATTTGCCATTCATGAAGAGATTCTTAAGGCTCATCATTATTCCTTTAAACAATCTGTTTATATGGTAGTAAAACGCGAATGGACTAATTGAATTACTACAACTAAAGTATACCATATTTTTAATAATTATACAAATCTATTATATCATTTGTTTCGCAAATTTTAGCATTTGTATTGAAATTATTAACAATTCATAGTAATATGCATATAGAAATTGATACTAGTATGTATTAATTCTCAATTGTGATGGAAAAGTTGTAAATAACTTAACCAATCGCTCCAAATTGATAGGAAACTCGGAGAATTTACTTCTGAGAGTAATAAATGCTAACTAGAAATAGTTAGTTTTTTTGTTATGTAAA
>OGOV01001440.1_pt1 | contig 20924 bp, 15 predicted proteins | sample 1552711 | NCBI WGS metagenome assembly OGOV01 (sample SAMEA2580216, study PRJEB22360) | human gut metagenome | biome: human gut; feature: human-associated habitat; material: faeces | place: Denmark | collected 2008/2010 | reverse complement strand
CCGCCGTCAACGGCATCCGGTTCGTTCTGAAGGAGCCCATGTCTCTTCCTTCTCCCATTTACATGCCTATTGATTCCAAAAGGCTGGAAAAAGTGGAAATCCGCGCCGCCCTTCCGGGACGCCGCAGCGTTTACCCCAGGAGCAAGATCATTACCCTGTTCGGGGGCCTGGACCAGAAAGGCATGCCGACCAATAAACTCGTCAGCAAGCCCCTGCCGCCCGATCTTGGCTACAAAACCCTGGCTCTGGTCGGCAAAAACAGCAAAGGGGAATTGACGCTGGATTTTATTAATGAGTCGGAACTGCCGCTGAACTGCGTTTACATCCAGAACCTGACCGGACGCACGTTCACTTTGGAACTTCCCAAACCTCCCTCGGGAGAAAAGAGCGCTATCGAACTGCCCAGCAAATCCACTTACATTTTCGGCAAGAACTCTACAGACAGCAACATTTCCCGCACCACCCCCGCCAATCTGACGTACATGACCCGTTTGAAGAACGGCAAAGTCGTCAAGGTGAAGGATAGAGGCATGATGCTGACGACCTACCCGGGACGAAAAGTGGTCATGATTATTTCCCCGGATTCCACCGGCCGCACCGTCGTTTTGACGGAATTGATGATTTTCAAGGAAAGACCGGGGGCGGCTTCCTCAGACAAGTAAGTTTTCTTCCAATATCCGGGAAGCCGGAAGCGGCTCTTGAGCATATCCGGATTATTCAGAAAAACGGGCATTTCTGCCCGTTTTTTATTTCTCGTTTTGCTTCCCCAGCCGCCACTGAGCGAAGGAATAAACCACTCCGGACATTGTTCCGGCACGGGAACAACGCCCGCCCTATTTCCCGCGGCTCCAATGCGGCAGGCGGACTGTTCCTGACGCCGGAAACGGTTCCCGCAAAAAAGCCAACGGAACCCCAGTAGGGAGACAGGGCATTCCGCCTATGCTCCCATACGAAGAAAGAGATCCTGAAGCCAGACGGTTCGCCGGAAGGTTCACTCGTTGCCCTCCGGCATCCGGGCAGGCTTAATAAACTTTGGGCACCAGACCCTGACGGCTCATCTTATCTTCCACTTTTCGCCGGTTTTCTTCCAGACGCCGGGCGTCATAGGAATCATCCACAGGCTGGGCCTCCGGAATGTTTTCTCCGCGTCCCGCCTTGTATTGCTGCACCTGCGGGAGCACTCCTTCCACCAGTTCCCTGCATATCCAGGAAGGCAGGATATAGGTCTCCGTGCGTCCGGCCCGGCTCAGGGCCAAACCTACAAATTTTCCGTTGACGTCAATGACCGGGCATCCGGCCCGTTCCGGGAACAAGGTCATGTCCGACTGGATGACCAAAGGGAATTCATCCCTTTTCAGGCTCATCCGGTTGCCCATGGAGTTCATCATATCAAGGCGCTTTTGCGGGAATTTCATCACTTTGGGCCTGGGCCCCGTGAGGAGTTTTCCCTCCACTACCTGGTTCCGCCGCCTTACTTCCACGGGAACCGTCTCACCGGGACGCACCCCGACCATAGCGGCACGGATGGAGTACATTCCGTCCACCGGCTTTCCATTCAGCTTCATCAACACATCGCCGGCCATCAAGCCGCTGCGGTGCGCGCCGCTGCCGGCTTCCACGCCGCCTATCATGACCCCCTCCCCGTCCCAGCGGGGATCGGAAACGATGCCGAGATAAGGCTGGTCATCCGCCCTCAGGCTGCGCTGGGCCACGGAAACGACTCCGAAGTCGCTCACATGCCCCGTGGGCGATACGGCTGCAATCACGTCCCCTTCCTTCGCCTGCACATAGGAATTCAGGTCAATGGGAGGAGCGGGAAGCCCCGGCACATCCATCATCAGCAGATCATGCTCCGGAAGGGCAAAGAGCACCTTGGCGTCATAAACCCGCCCGGAAGAATCCACCAGCATGACCGGACGCCGCTCCTTCTGGAGATCGCTCAATTTGGTGAGGACCTTTCCCTTCCCCACAACCGTTCCCAAAGCCACCTGGGCATTGCCGGCAACCAGCGCCACCACGGACTGCCCCACCGGAACAGCCACTTTGTCCCATTCCCGGAAAATCTCCTTGGCCTGGCTGTCCAGCACGCTTTTGTCCTCCGGCGCAATCATCTGGTCCGGAGGCAGGGGAGAAGCTATTTCCTGGGCACACGCGGAAGCCGCCGCGAATGCCGCCCATAAATATTTCATCATCATCCTTGAGTTTGTTCCTGGTATTTCAGGCCGGACATCAGGTCGCCGCGCCTGCCGAATGTAAGATCCGCCTTGTAAGCCGTACCTTTCCTCACCACCACCAAGGGAACGGTTTCCCCCGGACGGTGCCTCCCCAGTTCACGGAGCATATCCCTCACGGAACGCAGGCTCCGGCTGTCCATGTGGGTAATGACGTCCCCCGGCCGGATGCCGGCGGCGTCCGCCGGAGAATTCACCACAACATCTTCCACCACCACGCCGTCCACGCCCAGCACGTCCATCATGGCAAACCCGAGCACAGGAGATTCGGGGTCCGCCATGGGATGAAGGCCCAGCTGGCCCCAATGCCTGCCGGAGAGCAGTTTGTCCCAGTCTCTCCTGAAAACGGAAACAGGGACATGGTTGTTGATTTTCAACATAGGGCCAATGGAGGAATGGATGCCAACCAACCTGCCGGACAGGTCAAAGAGGGGGCCGCCGGAATCTCCGCCAATCAGCGTGCATTCCGAAATAAGGAAGCGCTGCTTTCCGTCCGTGCACAATCTTCCCATGCGGATGGGCGCGCGGCGTTCCGGGTCAAATCCCTTGGAATGGCCCAGAGCCACCACAAAATCCCCCACATGAAGACCGTCGGATTCCCCCAGTTCCACATGGGGATAGTTTCCTCCGTCCATGATCTGCACCATGGCGGCATCCCGCGTGAAGTTGGCTCCCAGCACCCGGCCCTTGACTACGCGCCCGTCGGCAAAGACCACACGCATGATTTCATCGCCGCCCACGACGTGGGCCGCAGTCAAAATCAGGCCCTGCGGAGTGACAATGACGCCGCTGCCCGTCTCCCCCCCGTCGGAAACCAGAGCCACTGTAGCAGCCGTAACGCTGGAGGCCACTTTATGCACATGTTTCTGCAAATCCGCCATGGAAGAAACATTCCCCGCAAGGCCCGCCCCTCCCAACAACAGGGACACAAGCCCCCCAACGACCAAGTAGCGAAAACTCGTCATTCTCAATAATGATATCATGAAATTACCGATAATCGAATGATAGGACATACCCTACTGTATAAACGTTCAAAACGGCAGAATTTTGTCTATGGATTGCGACATGGCGCCACATCTTTTGCTTAGACCATTCCGGTTATTTATGATAAAGTCCATCCCACGGATGGGGTTAAACGACAAATCAAGGAAACGACATGACGCCTCCTGGAGGGAACGCATCCAAGATGGAGAAATGTCTTCCCGTTCCCGGACGGAACGCAAAAAAAGGCCCGTTCCCCGTCCATCCTACCCCGGGCTGCCGCAGGAAGATCCTGAGCCGGCCGTCATTCCCGGCCCTACCCGCAGAACGGGGAATTCCCGCAACGGTCCTTCCCGGTATGACACGCCGCCCCAGCGACGAGCCTCCCGCCCGTCTCCGAAGGAAGATTTTGAAGACAGTCCGGAAAGAGAAAAAGAAAGCCGTCCCGCGCGCGCAGGAACCATGCGCAGGCCGCGTTTCACGATTTTCGGAGCCCTGCTGTTCGTCCTGCTGATGCCGTTCCGCTTCATCGGCTCCCTGACGCGGAATATCCGCTGGTTCATCTGCTGGCCCCTGCGCATCCTTCTGGGATGCTGCTTCGTCGGCATCGTGATCGGGTCCATCCTGGTGTTCCTTTACGGCGCCATTTCCAACCGCTATGACATTTCCGAGGTAAAGAGCAACATTCCGGAACGCACGGTGATTCTGGACCGTAAAAACCGCACCATCGGCACCCTGCACGGGGAAAACCGCAAGCGGGTATCCCTTCAGGAAGTTCCTCCCATTTTTATTGATGCCCTGCTCCTGCGCGAAGACAACCGCTTTTACGACCATGGCGGCGTGGACTGGATAGGCGTGGGCCGCGCCTTTGCGCAGGTGCTCAAGCACAAGAGAGCTACGCAGGGGGCTTCCACCCTGACGATGCAGCTCGCTAAAATTACGTACAACCACCGGGAGCGCAACCTGCATTCCAAACTGACGGAAGTGGCTCTGGCGAAACGCATTGAAGCCACTTATACGAAGGACGAAATTCTGGAGACTTACATCAACCGCATTTTCTGGGGGCACACCTTCCTGGGGATAGCGGCGGCAGCGCGGGGATATTACGACAAGGAACCCCGGGATTTATCCCTGGCGGAATGCGCCACCCTGGCCGGCATTATTTACGGCCCAAATGATTTTTCCCCCATCAAACATCCGGAGGAAGCAAAAAAAGTGCGCGATATTGTCCTTGGCCTGCTGAAAAACGAAGGCAAGATTACGGAAGTGCAGTATCAGGCGGCCCTGGCGGAGCCTATCGCCACCCGGACGCCCCAGTCCCGGTCTGAGGAAAATTACGCCATGGGTCTCGTGCGCCGGGAGCTGGACGCCATTCTGGAGGAAGAAGACATCCGCCTGGGAGGGCTGGTGGTGCATACCACATTGGACCTTGATCTGCAGAACGCCACGCTGGATGCCATCAATAAGCACATGGACGCGCTGGAAGCCCGCAAGGATTTCAAGAAGCACCTGGCTTCCCTGCAGACCAGGCGGGAGAAGAGGGGAATTCTGAAAAACAAGCTGACCACCAAGGCGGAATATGAGGCCTCCCTGGCCGCCTGGAAGGCGCTCCCTGCGGAACAGAAGGAAAAGACGCAGCCGCCGATGCCCAATTACATCCAATCCGCCGCCGTAGTCATGGACAATGCCACGGGGGCTCTTCTGGCCGTCGTCGGCGGCCGGGACGCGGAAGAATCCAAGCTGAACCGCGCCATTCAGTCCAGGCGGCAGACCGGTTCCCTGTTCAAACCTTTCATTTACGCCACGTTTTTCCAGCAGGGCAATTCTGCGGATACCCGCATTTCGGATGACAGGATTGCCTACGGGGAAATACGCGGAGCCGCCAACTGGTCCCCCCGCAATTCGGACGGAACGTACCGGGGCATGAAGCCGGCCTCCTTCGGTCTCATCCTTTCCCGCAACACCATGTCCGTGCGCATCGGCAACCGCGCCGGCTTGTCCAATGTCATTCAATCCGCACAACTGGCGGGCTTTCACGGAAATATTTCCCACACCCCGGCCCTTTATCTGGGCACGTGGGAAGCGTCCCCTCTGGACATCGCCAGCGCCTACAGCGTTTTTGCCAACGGGGGCGTACGCCCCACGCCGTACATCATTGACCATATTACGGATTCCCAGGGCCAGCCGCGCTTCGCCATCACCAAGAGCAAGCGCACCGTCTATTCCCAGCGGGCGGCGAACATAACCTCTTCCATCCTCCAGCAGGTCTGCAAGCCCGGAGGCACGGCAGGCAAAATTACCACGCTGGGCTTTAAATCCCCCTGCGGCGGCAAAACCGGAACCACGAATAATTATACGAACGCTTGGTTCGCCGGATATACGTCCAACCTCACCTGCAGTGTATGGGTAGGGTTCGATTCCTCCACCAAAATTCTGGAAAAAGGCTACGGAGGCACCCTGGCCCTGCCCGTCTGGGTGGATATTATGCTTGCCGCCCAGAAGGAAGGCTATCCCGCCAACGCCATCCGTACGCGTCCCGGTTCGGAAGGACAGGCCGTACTCGTCTGCCGGGAATCCAATCAACTGGCCCATTCCGGCTGCCAGTACGCCAAGACTGCGTATTTTGAAACCTCCGCAGGCTACCAGGCCCCCGCCAACATGTGTGAACGGCACATTCCCATGGCGGAACCGGATTCGGAAGAGAGCATTCCCTATGCGGAACCGCTGGACGGCAGCGACGATAACATCCCCCTGGCCGAACCCGTGGAAGAAACGGACGGCATCCCCTACGCCACCCCCATCTGATTGCTTATTTTTTCTTATGATTCCCCCATTTTTTCCCTGGTTCCTGGCCTTTTTGCTGCTGATCGCCTGCGTGGCGCTGCTGGTTCTGCTGCTGCGGTACCGGGACCGCTCCGTCCGCCTCGAAGCGGAATCCCGCTCCTGGCAGGAACGGGCGGAAGACAGAACCCAGATGCTCCGCCGGGCGGAAGAGGTGCTGAAAGATTCTTTCGCCGGCATCAGCGCGGAAGTCCTCCGGAACTCGGAAAAACAGTTCCTGAACCTGGCGGAAACGCGGCTGCAAAGCCAGCGCCAGCAGGCCAATCATGACCTGGATTCCCGCAAACAGGCCATCGAGTCCATGCTGAAGCCGGTGAGCGAATCCCTGAAACTGGTCCAGTCCCGGCTGGGAGAGATGGAAAAGGAACGCGTGGGCGCCTATACGGACCTGAAAACGCAAATCCGCTATATTCTTTCCGGCAATGAAGCTCTGAAAAATGAAACCGCCAGGCTTTCCCAGGCTCTGCACCACAACAGCGTTCGCGGCCAATGGGGAGAGCTCCAGCTGCGCCGCGTGGTGGAACTGGCGGGAATGGTGGAGTACTGCGATTTCACGACTCAGGAAACCCGTTCCAGGGAGGAGGAACGGATACGGCCGGACATGGTCATTCACCTTCCTGGAGGCCGTTCCATCATTATTGACGCGAAAGCGCCCATGGCATCCTACCTGAATGCCGGGCAGACGGAGAATCCGGAAGAACGCAGCCAGTGGATGGCACGCCATGCCGCGGACGTCAGGAGGCATTTGCAGCAATTAAGCGCCAAGAATTACTTTGCCCAGTTTTCCCCATGCCCCGAATTCGTCATTATGTTCCTGCCCGGGGAATCCTTCTTCCAGGCGGCTCTGGAAGCAGACCCCACCCTGATTGAATTCGGCGCGGAGAACAGAGTTATTCTTTCCACTCCATCCACCCTGATTGCCCTGCTGAAAGCCGTCGCTTACGGATGGAAGCAGGAGCAGCTGGCGGATAACGCCAAGAAAATTTCGGAAGCGGGAGCGGACCTGTACAATACCTGCTCTATCCTTTCCGGTCATTTTTCCTCTCTGGGCAAGAGCCTGAACCAGGCGGTAGCCCAGTACAACAAAACCGTTTCTTCTTTTGAACACCGATTCATCCCCCGGGCTCAGAAGTTGAAAAACCTGGGCGTCACCTCCACGAAAGAACTTCCCCGCTCCCTGGAAGACATTACCGAACAGGCCAAATCTGCGGACATTCCGTCCTGAAAGAGCAGCAACTATGCGGCTTTTCCCTCCCTGCCCATTTCCGGGCCGGGAAAATACAGCCCTAAAGAATCCCCCGCAGACGTTTTCCTGCGCCTGAAAGAATCTTGATGATACAGAGGAATTCGGTTTCCGGAACTCTGCCCCAGCCGGAACTTTCAAGAATTTTTATGAGCGGGAACGGGAAACGGCAGGCTGTTTTCATCATGCAGCCGGGCAGATAATTCCCCCGCAGAGGCGCACACCGGCACCCGGAAAGCGTCCAGAGCGGAACGGGAGCTGTAGCCCCACCCCACCAGAACAAGCCGTGTTCCGGCGTTCACGGCCGTGTTGCCGTCATGGGCGGAGTCCCCCACCATGCACACCTGCTCCGGCTCCCTGCCCCAGGAGCGGACGATGGACAGCAGGGAGTCAGGTTCCGGCTTGCGCGGAAAACGTTCGGAAAATCCCATCACCTCACGGAAGGGAATTTCAGGCAGGATATGGCGCACCAGCGGCACCGTAACTGCATGAGGCTTGTTGGATAAAACACCCAGAGGATGGCCTTCTCCGGCCAGGGACAGAAGCATTTCCCGGATGCCGGGGTACGGCACCGTGCCCTCCTGCCAGGTGTGCGGGTATTCGCGCATGAATCCCCGGTGCACCGCTTCAAAAGCTTCCTCCGGCACGTTTCCGTTGAAATAGCCTTTCAGGGAAGCCAGGCAAAGCTCCCGGGCCCCCTTGCCCACCATTTCCCGGATGGCGTCCACGGAATGCTCCGGATACCCCAGCGCTTTCAAGGCCAGGTTCAGGCCGCGGGCGATACCGGGAATGGAGTCCACCAGCGTCCCGTCCAGGTCAAAAACAAAACCCGTTTTCATGGATTCAATGGCAGAACCCCCGTTCGGAAGTTTCCACGAATTGGATGATTCTCCTCAGGCAGGCATTTTCCGCATAATCCGAATGCCGCAGTTCCTCCAGAGCTTCATGAACGGTCAGCTTTTTATTGACGAAAAGCTTTTTATAGCACATGCGCACGGCTTTCAGGTCTTCTTCGGAAAAACCGCGCCTCTGCATGCCGATGGAGTTAACGGACCGCGTTACGGCCGGATGGCCTTCCACGATCGTGTACGGCAGCACATCCTGGCTCACGCGGGCCATCGCCCCCACCATGGCATGTTCTCCAATGCTCACAAACTGGTGTACGGCGCAGCATCCCGCCAGAATGGCGTAATCCCCCACCGTAACATGGCCGGCGGCAGTAGCGAACCCGGAGAAAATCACATGGTTGCCGATCTGGCAATCATGCCCGGCATGGCAGGAAACCAGGAAAAGGTTGTTATTCCCTATCCGCGTCGCGCCGCCAATATCCGTAGCCCGGTTGATGGTGGCGTTTTCCCGGAAGACATTGTTATCCCCCACTTCCAGATAGGTCGGCTCCCCCTTGTATTTCAAATCCTGGCTTTTCAGGCCGATGACGGAAAACGGGAAAAATTCGTTGCCGCTGCCAAAGGAGGAAGGACCGTCGATAACCACGTGGCTGTGCAGCACGCATCCGGGTCCCAGTTTGACATGTTCCCCGACAACGCAAAAGGGACCGATTTTAACATCATCCGCGATCTCTGCAGCAGGATGCACTACTGCCGTTGGGTGTATTTCTGGCATGGCTGAAACAAGTATGAAACAAATTCAGGTGATTAAAAGCCTAAACCCCGCACGGCCGCCTTTTTATCACATTTGGCCGGAAGCGGCCGCATAAGCCTCCATCTCAGGCAGCCAGGGAATCAGCAGAACGTAGATGAGTTGAAGGCACAGAATGACCAGCGCCAGCGTCATCACCACTTTGCGGGGCGTCAGGGGGCTGTTCAGCACATCCGTAGTCCCCAGCTTCCTGTCCCAGGGAGTGAAGCCGAAGCGGCGCACCCACCACCAGGAAAAGAACAGGGCCAGCAGCATCAGGGAAGGAGCAAAACACCCCAGGCCAAGCACCATGACGAACAGGGAGCGCCGGAATGCCGTGGGGAAAGAAAGGCGCCTTCCCCGGTAGTCCCTGACGGAAACGCCCAGCATGGCTTTTCCCGGGGTTGTTCCCAATGTACCAAGAAAGGCAGTTTCAACGAGAACCATCGGGAGGCAGAGGTAAAGCAGAGCTTCATAGGAACCAGGAAGGAAACCGGGATTGAAAGCCAGGCCGGAAACTCTGAGCACGGACAAATACAGCGTCATGTGCATCATGATATCCGCCATTCTGCCGAGAAAACGGACGTACGCATACGGAACCACCAGCGGCGCTCCCTCCTCCGAGGCCGTCCCCCCTTCTTCCTGCGGGCAATCCGCATCCGCGGCAAGCGCCGGAGCCTGCTCTTCCCCTGCGTTTTCCAGTCCCTCTTCCTCCCGGTTCCGCCGTTCTCCTTCTCCCCTGCTGACGGCGCCTGCCCCCTTCAATGCCGGAAGGTCACGGATACATACCCATTCCGGGCACCCGGCATGCCACGCCCGGGCGTTTTCCGGAATGAGGCCCGCCTCCAGCATGGAAATGACCTCCACTTCCGGCAGAGGCCCCTTCTGTTCATGACCCTGAATCCAGTAAATATCCATAGGAGATTCCTGTTACATACTGCGCAGGGAGCGGGCCGGATCCTGGCGCGCCGTGATCAGGGCAGGAATGATGGATGCCACCACAACCATGACAAAAGCTTTCACCGCCTGCCATGCCAGCTCCGCCCAGTCAATCACCACCGGGATATTCGCCGTGCCGTGGAAGGCCACGGGGAACGGGTCAAAGCCTATTCCCGCAAGAAAACCCTGAATCTGCATGCGGTATTCCAGCACCAGCAGCCCCAGCCCTACCCCCAGGAGGGCTCCCACAAAACCGATGATGACGCCCTGCCACAGGAAGACGCGCACCACCTGGAACGGAGTGGCTCCCAACGCCTTCATCACGGCGATTTCCTTTTTCCTCTGGATGGAAACGGTAAACATCACCGCCATGATGCAAAAAGCGGAAATCAGGGAGATGAAGGACAGGACAAAGCTCATCATCATGCGCTCCTTCTGCATCAGTTCAAACCACGCGTTAAAACGGTCATGCCAGGTTTCCAGCGTCCATGCGGAAGAAGGCTTCTCCTTTTCCAGCGCCTGCATCACGGGAGCCAGCATCGTTTCCACATGGTAAGGATCTTCCACGCGCAGGGCCACGGCCTGCACCACGTCATCCTCATACCCCAGCAATTCCTGGCCGATGACCAGCGGAATGAACAAGTCAGGGCTGGGCGTATGCTGGGAAGCCCGGTAAATTCCAATCACCTCCAGGTCCTTCGGCATCACCAGTTCCTTGATCTTGCGGAAACATTCCATATCCGCCTCATTCCTTGCCCCGGCCTTGAAACCGTCCAAAACAGTTTCCCATTCTTTCCGCGTACCTTGCGGAAAAGCCACCCTGCCGTTGTCCGCAATTTCCCCATCGTTCAGCACGGCAAGCAGATCCATCAGGCTGGAACGTTCCGCATCCCTGCGCGGGACGGACAACAGCCCGTTAAGCAGGGAAAAGGCCCTGTCCACGGAGGCTCTGTCGGCCGTTTCACGCTCTCCCTCCGTCTTCAGGGATTTACCCCACTCTTTCAAATCCTTGAGTTCCCGCGCGTTTTTCTCCGCCAGCATCGGCAGCTCCGTCTGCTGGTAGGCGTGGGAAATTTCCTGAAAATTGCGGGTCGTATAAACCCGGACAACATCCCCCACATTCAATCCCATGTTCTCCGCCACAATGGAGGAAACCACAGCCTTTTCCCCCATGTCCAGTTCCGCATCGCCAGCTACCACCAAACGCTTCAAATCTTCCAACTGGGCGGCGTTTTCCGTATCAATGGCCCGAAAAAAGCAGGGCCTCTGCCGCCCCTGCACATCCACCAGCGCATAGTCTTCTATCAGGGCGTAGGCGGACTGGACGCCGGGAACGTGCCTGAGTTTCTCCCCCAAATCCATCCAGTCCGGAATCACTTCCCTCACGCCGAAGTCGTTCCGGTAACATACCTGGACGTGCGGGGAGTGCGCAAACAGATTCCCCTGAATTTCCTTCTGGAGGCCTCCCATGACGGACAGCACGACAATGAGAACCATTACCCCCAGGGATACGCCCAGCAGGCAAATCAGGGTAATAATGGAAAAGAAAGTCCGCAACGGGTTCAAATACCGCAGCGCCAGGCTCAGGCTGATGTACCGGCTCAATAGGTTCTTCATGAATAACGCGGCACACCTTGCCTGATTGCGCTCCCCTTTCCAAGCTTAAAACATGTTCCGGGGAAGGAGATCGTTTACCTGCCTCCGGCACCCTGCCATTCCATGCACAGCCAGCGGGCCATGGAGGCAATCACCCGGTCACAAGCGGATTCAGAATCCTTTGAATCCCTGATAAACACGGAAACCGCCATTTTCCGGCCGTTGGGAAGAACAATGATGCCGACGTCATTGCGGGCGGTAACGCCACCCCCCGGCAGCGTGAATCCGGATCCCGTCTTATGCGCCACCACGTAATCCCGCGGCAGCTGCCCTTTCAGACGTTCAGGGCCTGTAGAGCACCCCGCCATGATACCCCAAAGAAAATTCTGTGTACCCCTTGCCAGAATTTTACCTTCGTCAAACGCCCGGAGCAGGGAGTTCATGGCCGACGGACGGCTTGAGTTGACATATTGCAAATCATGATTCCGGTGTATTTCTTCTTCCGTAAAACGGACATTAATGCCGTCAATTCCCCATTCCTTCAAATCCTTCTGCACGGCCTGCGGCCCTCCAATAAGACCAAACAGGAGGTCGCAGGTGTGTTGTCGCTTTCCTGAACAGTCACTCTCAGCAGTTCCTTCAGAGAGAAATCGCCGCCTTGCGGGAAACGCTCCCGGAGGGGGCTCCAGGTATCTTTCACCAGTTGTTCCGGACGTATGCGGATGATCTGTTCCAGATTCATGGCGCCCTGGTCCACCCGCTTCAAGACAGACAAGGCCAGCACGAATTTGACGACGCTCTGCATGGGATAGGCCGCCTCATCCCCCACCATGACGGTTTCCCCCGTATCCAGCATTTCCGCAGCCATGCCCACACGGGCCTTCAGGGAATGGGCCAGTTTGCGTACGGAGGAGGAATCCGCTGCGGAAACGGCTGGCGGAGAAGACGTGGCCCCCTGAGAAAAAACGCAAAAGAACATGATGCAACCGCATAGATAAACACCGGTGGAAGTCATAGGCGCCATTCCATACCACGCCCGCAACAACCGCAATAATAATTTCTCCCCCTTTTTTCCTTTCTTCGTCATCCGCAAGCCGGGCAGAAACCTTGCCACCTGTCCGGCTTCCTGATAAAAAGGAAAGCATGCCCCATCTCCTTTCGGAAACCCTCGTCTGGTGCGTCACCCTGCTGTTATTCGGCATGGGGCTGATCGGCACGCTCATCCCCATGCTTCCCGGAATTATCATCATTGCGGCCGGGTGCGTCTGGCAGGGAGCCATGGGCAGAGAAAACCTGGCGTGGTGGGAATGGACCGTCCTGGCGCTGCTGGTGGCGGGAGGCATGGTCATTGACAAGCTTTCCGGAGGCATGGGCGCCAAAAAATTCGGCAGCACTGCCGCCGGCATCTGGGGAGCCATCATCGGCGCCGTCGCGGGGAGCCTCCTTTTCTCCCCCATCGTAGGCCTTTTGTTCATGCCGTTCCTGGGGGCGCTGCTGGCGGAACTTATCTTTGCCAGAAAGGATATCATGGACGCCTTCAGGGCCGGTTCCGGAGCGGCGCTTGGGATGCTTGCCGGCCTGCTGCTGGAATTTACCTGCGGCCTGCTCATCATCGCCTGGTTCTGTTCCTGCTGTTTCCTGTTTTAATGTCAAAAAAAACCGTAACCGTACCCTGCGGAAGCCTTCGGCAGGAACAACGGAGTTTCTCCGTTGCTGAAAGAAACACAGTTTCCCCAACGTATTCCGCAAAACGCCGCCCCGCATGCCCGCCCGGTCGAACGACCAGGTTCTCCCATTCCCTCATTTTACCAGCTTATGGATGCACCTGTTCCGATACCCGTCGCCATGATGGCAGGTTTCATGATTCTTGGAGCCATTCTTTCCATGGGGAAATGTTCCTTTCTCATCGCAGGCTGCAACATGATGAACAGAGGGCAGAAAAAGCAGTATGATGAACAGGCGCTGTGCCGGTTCATGGGGAAGATCATGTACTGCCTCGCCTTCGCCATGCTGCTCTGGCTCGCCAGCATCATTCTCCAGAACTCCGTGCTCCTGTCCGCCTCCCTGTACTTTCTGGTGGGAAGCATTGCATTTGCAGTCATTTACGCCGGCACCGGAAGACGATTTAAAAAATAGCGTTTTTTACACCAGCTTTCTTTTACTTTTATTATACGCAACATTATCTTCTCCCATGAACGTCCCTGCAACCTTGAAACATTCCTTCCTGCTCTGCCTTTTCGCGGCAGCCGTCCCACTCCGGGCCATTCCGGCCCCCATGCAGGTCACCGCCGCCACCCCCGCCCGGGTATGGACGGAAGGATACGGCACGGGCAACGGAAGGCTGGGCATCCTCTCTTTCGGCGTTTTTCCGAAGGAAACCGTCGTCCTCAATGAAGGAAGTATTTTCGCAAAGAAAAATTTCCAAATGAGGGAAGGCGCCGCGGAAGCTCTGGACAAGGCGCGCGAACTTTGCAAGGAAGGAAAATACCGCAGTGCGGATCAGCTATTCCGTAAGAATATCCTTCCCCCCGGCAACATTGCGGGGGATTACCAGCAGGGGGGGCGTCTTCAGGTGGAATTCCAGGGGCTTCCCTCACCTTCCTCCTATCAGCGTACGCTGGATATGCGGCGGGGCAAGGCAACCACCCGCGCCCAATTCGGCACGGGGGAATTGACCACAGAAATCCTGGCGGCCCCGTCCAGCGACTGCGCCGCCTACCACATTGCCTGTACGATGCCGTCCGGATGCCGCGTTTCCCTGAATCTGGAACACCCGGATCCGGCTTCCCGAATTGTTGCGCAGCCGAATGGCTGGGCACTGGAAGGACAGGGAAGCAACGGAGGCACCCGGTTTGAAAATACGGTGGCCATTCTGGCTCCCGGAGCCTCCATTACTCGCAAAGGCTCAACAATTATTCTTGATTCCGCCCGGGAAGTGCTGGTGCTTTCATCCATTTCCACAGATTACAATATCCGGAAGCCGGAAACTCCCCTGACGCATTCCCTGACGGCTAAAAACGCGCGAATCCTGGCAAAAGCGCAAAAGGCGGGATGGAAAAAACTGGCGGCGGAAACGGAAGATTATTTTTCCCGGCTCATGACGCGCTGCCAGGTGGATCTGGGAGATTCCCCGGCCGGGGTCTCCGCCATGACCACCGCCCAAAGGCTGGAGCGGGTCAAACAGGGAAAGAAGGATCCGGATCTTCTGGAACAGCTTTTCCAGTTCGGCCGCTTCTGCACGATTGTCCACACCAGGCCGGGGCAGCTTCCCTGCGGTTTACAGGGGTTATGGAATCCGGAGTTGAGGGCGGCGTGGATGGGCTGTTATTTCCTGAACATCAACAGCCAGATGAACCAGTGGCCCTCCCATGTCACCGGGCTGGGAGAATTCCAGAACTCCTATCTTGATTTTGTCCGCAGCCTGCGCCCCCACGGAGAGAAATTCGCGCGCTTCATCAAGCGGGACGGCTTCTGCTTCGGCCACTATACGGATTGCTGGAAACGCACCTATTTTTCAGGCAACAATCCGGAATGGGGGGCCAGCCTCATGAACGGGGCGTGGGCGTGCGCCCACCTGGTGGACAGCTACCGCTTCACCGGAGACAGGGAAGACCTTAAAAAATCGCTGCCCATTCTGGAATCCAACGCGCGATTCATCATGTCCTGGTTTGAGGATGACGGCGAGGGCCGTTACCTTTCCGGCCCGGGGGTGTCTCCGGAGACCGGATTTTACGCGCCGGACGGAACAGGCCCCAACGTGCTTTCCTATGTTTCCAACGGCGCTTCCCATGACCAGCTTCTGGGCAGGGAATCCCTCCGCAATTACATTTACGCCTGCGGGGAGCTGGGCGTACAAACGCCTACTCTGCTTAAAGCCGTCCAATTTCTCAGGAAAATTCCCCAGCCAGCCATCGGCCCCGACGGAAGGGTGCAGGAATGGAAGCAGCCTTTTGAAGAAATGCAGAAGGGCCACCGGCACATCAGCCACCTTTACGGCTTGTTTCCCGGCACGGAATGGGACATTCTCAATACGCCGGAATACGCAGAGGCTGTGCGCAAGTCAGCCGATTTCCGGCGCAAGTACGCGGATATGGGAAACAATGGCATCAGGACCGGATGGAGCACGGCGTGGCTCATCAATCTTTACGCCGCCCTTGGCGACGGAAACGCCGCAGAGGACAGGATGTACACCATGCTGAGGCACTACATCAACTCCAACCTTTTTGACATCCATCCCCCGTTCCAGATAGACGGAAATTTCGGCTTTTCCTCCGGCGTGGCCGAATGCCTGATCCAAAGCCGGATCATGCAGGACGGGTTCCAGGTTATCCTGCTGGCTCCGGCTCTGGCAGACGGCTGGAAGAAGGGTTCCGCCACGGGATTGCGTACGCGGGGCGGGCTTAAGGTGGACTTGTCCTGGCAAAACGGCCGGGTGCAGGCCACAGCTACCGCTACGCGTCCGGGCAAATTCCGGTTCATGCATCAAGGCAGGAAAAAGGATTTGTCCATGAATAAGGGAGAAACGGCGCGTCTTGATTTTCCTCCGCTTTCCCATTAGGATTCCCCTCTCTGCGTTACCTCTTCAATTTCCGCCATGCATTTCTTTTCCATGACCTTCAGGCTCGGTCTGCTCATGGCGGTGGTCTGCATCGCCCTCAGCTCCTGTTCCAAGCTTTTTTCTCCCCGCGGAATCGGAAAAATACCGGACACGGACCAAACGGAAACGCTCCTGAAAGCGCATGTATTCCACCTGGCGGATTCCATCGGTGAACGGAACGTCTACCACCCCGGCTCCATGGAGCGTTCCGCCCGCTACATTGAACAAAAACTGGAGGGAATGGGTTATGCCGTCACGCGCCAGGCTGTCCGTATCCCACCCTCCGGAAAATTCGGCTCCGTCAAGGACTGGACGGCATATAATCTCATCGCCATCAAGAAAGGGACCTCCCCCCGGCCCAAAATGCTCATCGTCGGCGCGCATTACGATACCAAAGTGGGCATGGACAACTGGCACGACCACGGTCCTGCCCGGCCTTCCCGCACCGGAACGCCGGGAGCCAATGACAACGCTTCCGGCGTAGCCGCCCTGCTGGAAACGGCACGTGCCCTTGCAGCAACTTCCACCCTTCACGATGTTTGCCTGGTGGCCTACGCCAATGAAGAACCCCCTTTTTACCAGACGCCCGCCATGGGCAGCGCAGTGCATGCCAAATCCGTCTCTCATCATCCGGGCAGGAAAAAAATCATCGGCATGATTGCCCTGGAAACGCTGGGTTGCTATTCCCCCCGGGTGAATAAAAAACGCCAATCCGCCGTAGTTGCCGGATTGGCCGGCCTGCCGGACCGCTGCGACTATGTTGCCTTCCTCTCCACCAACACGGGCCACAAACTGGCACGCTCCTGCGCGGAGGAATTTTCCGCCTTGAGCCGTTTTCCGGTGCGTTCCGCCGTGTTCCCGTATTACACCCGCGGCGTTTCCTGGTCTGACGACTGGGGATACATGAAGGAGGGCATCCCCTCCTTTGCCGCCACGGATACGGCCTTCCTCCGCTGCGACGATTACCATGAAACCAGCGATACGGCTGAAAAACTGGACTATCCCCAGTTTGCAGAAGTGGTGCAGGGCCTTTCCAAACTCGTCATTTCACTGGCCAACAAACCATGAACAAAAAACAGATATTATTCTCCGCGCTTTTTCTGACATTCGCCTGCGCTTCAGCCGGGGCCGCTCCGCCTGAACCGTCCGCGCTGGGGGCCTTCTGCCCGCCCTCAGAGGGAAAATCCTTTCACTCCGGATGGATTTCCCTGGGGCTCAAAGCGGCGGACCTGAAAGAAAAACAAGCCTCCGCCGGACACATTACGGACGTGGGGGAAGCGCAGGTTCTGCTTCACTTTCCCGCCGGATGGAAGCCGCAGGACAAACGCACGGCCCTGTGTATCTTTCCGGGAGGGGGGTATTCCATCCAGGCCATTGAAAAGGAAGGGTGCCGCATTGCCGGCTGGGCGGCGGAACACGGCATGGTGGGGGTTGTCGTGAAATACCGCGTTTCAGGAACCAACAATGCCGTGGGGAGGTTTCCCGGTCCCCTGCTGGACGCCCGCCAGGCCCTGAGGACCGTGCGGGAAAACGCCTCCTCCCTGGGAATTGACCCTCTCCGCATCGGCGTCATGGGCTTTTCCGCAGGCGGCCATCTGGCGGCCATGGCTTCTACGCTGTGGAACCGCACCCTTCCGGAAGAAGCGGAAAATCCGCTGAAAAACATTTCCTCCCGTCCGGATTTCTCCATGCTCATCTATCCCGTCATTTCCATGGCGCCCCATACAACCCACGGGGGAACGCGCAACAAAATATTGGGCCCCATCCCTCCCCTGCCCTGGAGGAGATGTGTTCCGCGGAGCGGCAGGGAACGGAACAGACGCCGCCGGTCTTCCTCGTCCACGCTCTGGATGACGGCGTTTCCTGCGCCAACAGCAGGCTGATGGAACAGGCCTGCCGGAATAAGGGGGTTCCCGTCAGCCTGAATCTCTATCCCACGGGAGGCCACGGGTATGGCATGGAAAAACGCGGGCATCCCACGGATCAATGGCCTGAGGCCGCCGAACAATGGCTCAGGGAACAGGGATTTCTTCCTTCCCCGGCTTCTGCCCGCAGGGGTGCGCCCTCCGGAGCGGGCACTTCCTCCGGAACACGGCGGGAATGAATGCGCTAGGCCCCAGGTGTGCCGCACCGCAGGGTTGACCGGAACCGGGTCCGGTGATACTTTTTCCGGGCATGAGTGCGCCCGAAAAGAATTATAAAGACACCATCCTGTTGCCGGAGACCGGTTTCCCCATGAGAGGGGATCTGACGAAAAATGAACCCGTACGCCTGAAAAAGTGGGAAGACACCGGGCTGTACGAACGCATTTTGTCCCGCAGGATGGCCCAGGGCGCACCCCGGTTCCTCCTTCATGACGGCCCCCCCTTCGCCAACGGGGACGTGCACATGGGTACGGCCCTGAACAAAATTCTCAAGGACCTGGTCCTGAAATCAAAAACCATGGCCGGTTATGCTGCCCCTTATATTCCGGGCTGGGACTGCCACGGCCTTCCCATTGAATTCAAGGTGGTTCAAAAGGCCCGTGACCTGGATGCGGCGGAAATCCGCCGGCGCTGTGCGGAATTCGCCAAAGGATTCATTGACATTCAGCGCACTTCCTTCCGCCGCCTGGGCGTGTTCGGCGACTGGGAGAATCCCTACCTGACCATGAAGCCGGCGTATGAAGCCAACATCCTGCGCGTGTTCGCCAAACTGGTGGAAGACGGAGCGGTGTACCAGAGCCGCAAACCCGTCCAGTGGTCCTATGGGGCCTATACGGCGCTGGCGGAAGCGGAAATCGACTACAAGGAAAAGGTCAGCACCTCCGTTTTCGTGCGCTTCCCGCTTCTGGACAATCCCCTGGGGCTGAAAGCCTCCATGGTCATCTGGACCACTACTCCGTGGACGCTGCCCGCCAACGTAGGACTCGCCCTCCATCCGCGTTTCACCTACGTGGCAGGCAGGTTCATGAAGAACGGCCAGACGGAAAACCTCATCATCGTCAAGGAGTTGCTGGATGCCTTCGCTCAGAAAACGGGCTGGGCTCTTGCGGAAACCATCCGTGAATTCAAAGGAGCCGAACTGGAAAACTGCGAAGCCCGGCATCCCTTCCTTTCCCGCACGTCAACAATCATCCTGGCGGACTTTGTCACCACGGACACCGGAACCGGCATCGTCCACATCGCGCCCGGCCACGGCGCGGACGACTATAACGTGGGACGCCAATACGGACTGCCCGTCCTCTCCCCCGTGGACGACGACGGCAAATACACGGAAGAAGTGGGCGTGCCCTCCCTGGTGGGCAAACATGTCTTTGACGCCAACAAGGACATCATTTCCATGCTGGAACAGGGCAACAACCTCTTCGGCGTGGAAGAATACCGCCACCAGTATCCGCACTGCTGGCGTTCCAAGACGCCTATTATTTTCCGGGCCGTGGAACAGTTTTTCATCTCCATGGACAAGCTCCGCCCGCAGGCCCTGGAAGAAATAGACAAGGTGCAGTGGCTGCCCTCCTGGGGCCGCAACCGCATTTACGGCACGGTGGAAGCCAGGCCGGACTGGTGCATCTCCCGCCAGCGCACCTGGGGCGTGCCGCTGCCCGTCTTCTTTGACGAAAACGGCAAAGCCGTCCTGGACGCCGCTCTGGTTCGCAAAATCGCGGATATGGTGGAGAAACACGGTTCCAACATCTGGTTTGAACTCTCCGATGAAGACCTGTGCGAACGCCTCGGCTTGCCGAAGACCTGGAAAAAGGGCAAGGATACGCTGGACGTCTGGATTGATTCCGGCAGTTCCCATATGGCCGTCATGGACAACCGCCCCGGGCTGGACGCGCCGGCGGACCTTTACCTGGAAGCTACGGACCAGCACCGCGGCTGGTTCCAGAGTTCCCTGATGCTTTCCGTCGCCTGGCGCGGCAAGGCTCCGTACAAGGCCGTAATGACCCACGGCTTCGTCGTGGACAAGGACACCGGGAAAAAAACCTCCAAATCCGACGCCAAGAGCGGCAAACCCATTGACGCGGCCTATTACTACGACAAATACGGCGCAGACATCGTGCGCCTGTGGGCCGCCTCTGTGGACTGGCAAAATGAAGTCCCCTTCGGGGAAGACCTCTTCAAGCAGGTGACGGAACCCTACCGCCGCCTCCGCAACACCCTGCGCATCCTGCTGGGCAACATCAGCGGATTCGATTTCGCCGCGCAGGCAGTCGCCCCGGAACACATGCCCCTCCTGGACCGCTGGATTCTGGAACGCCTGAACGCCGTCATCAGGGAAACGCTGAAGGCCTATGAAGCCTATGACTTCCGCAAGGCGTTCAGCGCCATCAACCAGTTCTGCACCAGCGACCTGTCCGCCCTGTACGTGGACACCACCAAGGACCGCCTGTACTGCGACTCATCTTCCTCCGTGCGCCGCCGCGCCACACAAACGGCCATGACCATCATCTTCAAGGCTCTGTGCCGTCTGCTGGCTCCCATCCTGGCCTTCACGGCGGATGAAGCCTGGGAATACGCGGGATATGAAGGCAGCGTGCATGAGCAGGACTTCCCCGCCCCCATGCCGGAATATGATACCCAGGAGGCGACCTCCGTTATTTCCCGTCTCCAGGAAATCAAGTCCGTCATTCAGGTAGCCATTGAAGAACAGGTGAAAGCCAAGGTGTTTTCCAAAAATAATGAGGCATCCATTACCCTGACCGTTCCCGTGAATGAGAGCGAAGACGTCGTGGCGCTTCTGGAAGACCGGGCGTTTGCCACGGAATTCTTCATCATCGCGGACCTTGACGTGAAAACCGGTCCGGAACTGGCAGCCTCCGCCGCAAAAACAGAACATGCCATGTGCCCGCGCTGCCGCCGGTATGAACCGGCGG